>OGEA01000017.1_pt1 | contig 146054 bp, 131 predicted proteins | sample 1570531 | NCBI WGS metagenome assembly OGEA01 (sample SAMEA2581973, study PRJEB24529) | metagenome | biome: Human gut stool | place: China | collected 2011 | reverse complement strand
CCAGCGACACGTAGCGGGAGCGTGTTTTCGAAAATTTTGTTGATTTTGAACAATTGAAAGAAGAGTAGGATGAGTTTCGCAATTGCCTGCTACGATATTTAGATGACAAGGAGAAGGATTGTATGAGATATGTTTTGGAAAATGACACATTGCGTGTGGAGATCGATTCTTTTGGGGCAGAACTTAAATCCGTAAAGAGAAAATCCGACGATAAAGAGTACATGTGGTATGCGGACAAAAAATACTGGGGAAGAACCTCCCCTGTGTTGTTTCCGTTTGTGGGGAACTGCAGAAATAAAGAGTACCGCTATGGCGGAAAAACGTATGCAATAGGGCAGCACGGCTTTGCAAGGGATATGGAACATACCATGGAATCCCAGACAGAGGATACCATCTGGTTTTCTTTACATTCCGACGAAGAAACCATGAAAAAATATCCATTCGCGTTTGTTTTGAAAATTGGATACAATTTGACAGGCAATGAATTAAAAGTCATGTGGAAAGTGGAAAATCCGGATACAAAGACCTTATATTTTTCCATTGGCGCACATCCGGCTTTCTTATGCCCATTTAACGGCGAAGAAAATAAGCTTGGATATGGTCTGCAATTTGCAGGACTAAAGGAAGTGCATCATCATGGAAATACACCGGATACCGGACTGGCAGTAATGAGTGAAGATATTGTAATCCCGCTGGAGGATGAGAAAGTGTACTTTACACCGGGATTTTTTGACCGCTGCACTTATATGGTGGAAGGAAAACAGACCGGGGAAGTTTCACTGGTCACACCGGATGGAAAGCCTTATGTGACTATGGATTTTGATGCACCTTTATTTGCAATCTGGTCACCGGAAGGAAAAGACGCACCGTTTGTCTGCATTGAACCTTGGTATGGAAGATGTGATGCGGATGATTTTGAGGGCACATTAGAGGAACGGGCATACGAGAACGCAGTGGAGCCGGAGCAGGCATTTGAGGCTTCTTACAGCATCCATTACCTGTAAAAACTGCGTGCCAAAACGACATCCGCATAAAGCGCAGATTAAAAATTGCGCGAATAAGCAGCCGGATTGTTTCATATATATAGACAGAAGTGAAAGTCTGGCGGTGGCGGATTGGGAACAGGATTGAGATTAAGGGCGAGAGATGCAAAGGAAAACCCGGCAAAAGTGCTGGCAATGGTTCTTTTTATCATGTTTATCATAAGTGCGTTATTGTTATTGCTTCTGGCATTGCTTTTATACCGGCTGGAGCTCTCGGAGGCAGTTGTCAAAGTGGCAGTGATCGTTATTTATATCATAACGGGGCTGACTGGAGGCATTCTGATGGGAAAAAAGATCAGGGATAAAAAGTTCCTCTGGGGATTTGTGGCAGGAACGGTTTATTTTGGAATTTTGTTTGCCGTCTCACTGATCATAAAGGGGGGAGCAGGCATTGAACCGGTGAAAATGATCACAACCTGGGTGCTCTGTGCGTGTGCGGGAACTGCCGGCGGCATGATCAGTTAAAAAAATGCTTTTCTTATGAAAAACTATGTGTTATACTATAAAATAGTGAAAAAAGATTTTTAAAGGAGAAATAATCATGAAACACGTTAAAACATTAAATACTAGAAAATTACAGAACACAGTAAAAAAAGGTGGATGCGGCGAATGTCAGACATCCTGCCAGTCTGCTTGTAAGACATCCTGCACAGTAGGAAACCAGACTTGCGAGAACAAATAAGTTTTAACTCAAAAGTGAATAATGACACTCACAAACGACCGTTCGCGCAGCGTGCGGTCATTTGTACGTTATAGATATGTGTAATGATTGCACATATTATGAGGAAAAGATGATAGAAAGTGAGGAAATATTATAGTGGTTCATCAGTACAAGAACAACGGCTATGATATTGTTCTGGATGTAAACAGCGGTGCAATCCACGTAGTTGACGATGTGACATATGATGTCATTGAGATGTATGCTGCACGTGAGAACGTAGCAGATACCTCTGCGGAAGAGATTGTAACTGCATTATCCGGCAAATATGGAAAAGAAGAAGTAGAAGAAGCGATTGACGAAGTTCAGACATTGATCAAAAATGAGGAACTTTTCACAAAGGACACCTATGAAAACTATATGATGGATTTCAAAAAGCGCCCGACCGTTGTAAAAGCCCTTTGTTTACATATCGCACATGACTGCAATCTTGCCTGTCGTTACTGCTTTGCAGAAGAGGGCGAGTATCATGGAAGAAGGGCATTGATGTCCTTTGAGACCGGTAAAAAAGCATTGGATTTCCTGATCGCAAATTCCGGTAACAGAAGAAACTTAGAGGTGGATTTCTTTGGTGGAGAACCTCTTATGAACTGGCAGGTTGTAAAAGACCTCGTAGCCTACGGAAGAGAGCAGGAGAAGATCCACAACAAGAACTTCCGTTTTACACTTACTACAAACGGCGTTTTATTAAATGATGAGATCATGGAATTTGCCAACAAAGAAATGGGCAATGTGGTTTTAAGCATTGACGGAAGAAAAGAAGTCCATGATCATATGAGACCATTCCGCAAGGGAGCAGGAAGCTATGACCTGATCGTGCCGAAGTTCCAGAAATTTGCAGAGAGCCGCAATCAGGACAAGTATTATGTGAGAGGTACTTTCACACACAATAACCTTGATTTCTCCAATGATGTGCTGCATCTGGCAGATCTTGGATTCAAACAGATCTCAGTAGAGCCTGTAGTGGCACAGCCGACCGAGGATTATGCGATCCGTGAGGAAGACCTTCCACAGCTTTATGAGGAATATGACAAGCTGGCTGCTGAGATGGTAAAGAGACATAAAAATGGAAATGATTTCAATTTCTTCCATTTTATGATAGATCTGGAGGGTGGACCGTGCGTGGCAAAACGTCTTTCCGGCTGTGGTTCAGGAACAGAGTATCTGGCAGTGACACCTTGGGGTGACCTTTATCCTTGTCATCAGTTTGTTGGAAATGAGGATTTCCTGCTTGGAAATGTGGACGAGGGTATCAAACGTAAGGATATCTGTGATGAATTTAAGTGCTGCAATGTTTATGCGAAAGAAAAATGCCGTAACTGTTTTGCAAAATTCTATTGCAGTGGCGGATGTGCAGCAAACTCCTACAATTTCCATGGAGATATCCACAATGCATACGACATCGGATGTGCACTTCAGAAAAAGCGTATTGAATGCGCAATCATGATTAAGGCTGCCGAGGCAGACGAAGAATAAAGGAAGGGTAAAACAATGAAAAAGAGTAAAGCAGCAGTCATATTGGCAGTGATCCTTGCAGCGTTTGTGGGACTTGCTTATTATGCATCAATTATTCTTTCATCCACCGGAATCGGCGAAGATATGTCAATTCCTCTGGGACTGGATCTATCCGGTGGTGTTTCCATTACTTATCAGGTAGTGGACGAGAATCCAAGTGCTGAAGATATGAGTGATACCATTTATAAACTTCAGAAACGTGTAGACAGTTACAGTACAGAAGCTTCCGTATATCAGGTTGGAGACGACAGAATTACGGTTGAGATCCCTGGTGTGCAGGATGCAAACCAGATTTTAGAGGATCTTGGTAATCCGGGTTCCCTGGAGTTCCAGATGCCGGATGGAACGGTATTTATGACCGGTGATATGGTCGCAGACGCACAGGCTGCAACCCAGACAGACACGTATGGCAACAAAGAGTATGTGGTTGCCTTAAAACTGACCGATGAGGGTGCAAAGATTTTCGGAGAAGTAACTTCTGAAAACATTGGTAAAAACCTTCCTATCGTATACGATGGAGAGACCATCAGTTATCCACGTGTACAGACAGCTATCACAGGCGGTGAGGCACAGATCACAGGTATGGCAGACTTCGAAGAGGCTGAGACACTTGCAACGCAGATCCGTATCGGTTCTCTTTCTTTACAGCTTTCCGAGTTAGAGTCCTCTGTTGTAGGAGCACAGTTGGGAAGCCAGGCAATCGCCTCCAGTTTAAAAGCCGGTGCGATCGGTCTTGCAATCGTTATGGTATTTATGATCGTGATGTACGCAGTACCGGGTATTGCAGCATCCTTAGCACTTGCAATTTATACAACTTTAGTGATCGCAACCTTATATTTATTCGAGATCACACTGACGCTTCCGGGTATCGCAGGTATTATCCTTGGTATCGGTATGGCGGTGGATGCGAACGTTATCGTATTTGCACGTGTCCGTGAGGAGATCGCAACCGGAAAATCGGTCCAGACATCTATGAAGATCGGTTTCCAGAAAGCAATGTCCGCTATCTTAGATGGTAACATTACAACTTTGATCGCATCTGTTGTGCTTATGGCGCTAGGTTCCGGTACCGTAAAAGGTTTTGCCTATACTTTAATGATCGGTATCATCCTTTCCCTTTTTACAGCAATGGTTGTGACCAGATACATTCTGTATTCTCTGTATGCATTGGGACTGAAGAGTGAAAAACTTTACGGTCGTGCAAAAGAGAGAAAGAGCATTGATTTTATTGGAAAAAAAGCAGTATTCTTTACAATTTCCGGTATCATTATCGCTGCCGGACTGATCAGTATGGGAGTACATTCCGCAACAGAGGGCAAGGCGTTGAACTATGGTCTTGACTTTATGGGTGGAACTTCCACAACGGCTGATTTTGGCAAAGATATGACCATCGAAGATATCGAGAATGACATTGTTCCTTATGTGGAAAAAGTAACCGGGGATTCCGATGTGCAGGCAACAAAAGTAGAAGGAACAACACAGGTTACAATTAAGACACGTACCTTAAGTCTTGATGAGCGTCAGGAATTGGAAGATACACTGGCAGAAAATTGTGATGTGGATGCATCCACCATCACTTCCCAGAGTATCAGTTCTACCATCAGTGGTGAGATGCGTTCCGATGCATTGAAAGCGGTTATCGTGTCCTGTATCTTTATGTTACTTTACATCTGGTTCCGTTTTAAGGATATCAGATTTGCAGCAAGTGCGATCCTTGCATTGGTTCATGACGTTCTTGTTGTGATCACAGTATATGCACTTGTGCGTATTTCTGTAGGAAGTACCTTTATTGCATGTGTTCTTACCATCGTAGGTTACTCTATCAATGATACGATCGTTATTTTTGACCGTATCCGTGAGAATCTTGCATTAAAGACCGGAAAACAGACTGCAGAGGATTTGAGAGAAATCGCAAACAAGAGTTTAACTCAGACATTATCCAGAAGTATCAATACTTCTATTACAACTTTTATTATGGTCGTAATGCTTTACATTTTAGGTGTGGCAAGTATCCGTGATTTCTCACTTCCACTTATGGCAGGTCTTGTATGTGGTGCTTATTCTTCTATCTGCATCGCAACAGAGTTATGGTATGTCATGAAAGTACATTTAGGAAAAAATAAAGCAACAAAATAGTTGTGAAATAAGAAAACGGCTGCCTTTTCTGGCGGCCGTTTTTGCATTTCACATTTACAGAAAAAACGAAGGGAGACAGGAGAATGCAAAAAGGACTTTTGATCTATCTGATCGTTATGAATCTCATTGGACTTGCAGTGATGGCAATGGACAAAAGCAAGGCGAGACATCATGCATGGCGGATACCGGAGAAAACACTTTTCCTTGTGAGTATTTTAGGCGGCAGTGCCGGAACGTGGGCCGGCATGTATCTGTTTCATCATAAGACAAAGCACTGGTATTTTGTGGTGGGAATGCCACTTATTCTGATCTTACAGATATGCATTACGGCATTGATCGGGAATATGCATGGGTTTGGGATGTGATAAATGCATGGTTTGCGATGTTTTATAAGAAATAGAAAAATAAATTAGCAATTGAATATTTTCAGAAAGTCCTTTATAATGAAGTTTAAAATCTGGCAAAGACATATGTCTCTGTCAAAAAGACAACTGGGGAAAATCAATTTTCAGATGATCAAAAGATAAAGCTGATAGAATGAAAATATATTTTCCGTCGAAGGACAAGGAGGATTTTATGTACACATTAGAAGATATTCAGGCAGTGGATATGGAAGTCGCACAGGCAATTACCGATGAACTTGACAGACAGAACAGTCATATTGAGCTGATCGCATCCGAAAACTGGGTAAGCCCGGCGGTTATGTCAGCAATGGGAAGTGTCCTGACGAATAAATATGCGGAAGGTTATCCGGGAAAGAGATATTACGGTGGCTGCGAGTGCGTGGACGTTGTGGAAGAACTGGCAAGAGAGCGCGCAAAAGAATTATTTGGGTGTGAGTATGTCAATGTGCAGCCACATTCCGGTGCGCAGGCAAATATGGCGGTACAGTTTGCAATTTTAAAACCGGGTGATACGATCATGGGAATGAACTTAGACCATGGTGGACATCTGACACATGGTTCTCCGGTCAATTTTTCCGGAAGTTATTTTCATGTAGTACCATATGGTGTCAATGACGAGGGATACATTGATTATGATAAAGTGGAAGAACTTGCAATGGAATGTAAACCAAAAATGATCATTGCAGGGGCATCCGCTTATGCGAGAACCATTGATTTCAAGAGATTCCGTGAGATCGCAGACACGTGTGGTGCAGTGCTCATGGTTGATATGGCGCATATTGCAGGACTTGTGGCAGCAGGACTTCATCCAAGCCCAATTCCATATGCACACGTTGTGACGACCACAACACACAAGACACTGCGCGGACCGAGAGGCGGAATGATTTTGAGCAGTCAGGAAGTTGCGGACAAGTATAACTTTAACAAAGCAATCTTCCCGGGTATTCAGGGCGGACCACTGATGCATGTGATCGCAGCCAAGGCAGTCTGCTTCAAAGAGGCATTGCAGCCGGAATTTAAGGTTTACCAGCAGAATATTATTGACAACGCACAGGCACTCTGCAAGGGACTGATGGATCGTGGAATTAAGATCGTATCCGGTGGAACAGACAATCACCTCATGCTCGTAGATCTGACCAATTATGATCTTACCGGAAAAGCAGTTGAGAAACTTCTGGATTCCGTCAACATTACCTGCAATAAGAATACCATTCCAAACGACCCGAAATCTCCATTTGTGACAAGTGGTGTACGTCTTGGAACTCCGGCGGTAACTTCCCGCGGATTAAACACGGATGATATGGATCAGATCGCAGAGGCGATCGCAATGATGATCAAAGAGGGTGAGCCGGCAGCTGACAAGGCAAAGGCGATCGTGAAATCTTTGACAGAGAAATATCCATTGAAATAAAATAAATTTTTTTGTTGAATAAGAAGTGGTTATCTGCTTCATGAGTAAAAAAGCCTCCCTATAAAAATGTGGGAATTGCGATGAAAGGCAATCCGGATCATTTTTGCCGGGAGGCTTTTGTGGTTTAGGAATGCAGCATTTTGCAAAAAAATAAGAGTTTAGCAGAAATGATCATCTTGCGAGCACATCAATGATCTGTCCAACGTACATGGTGTGCATATCGCCGTCTTTGTACCATTTGTCAGCAATCTCGGAATCGAGGAAGGAATCATCCGTGATTCTGGTAGCAGACATTTTTTCACAGACCAAAACAAGATTTCCCTCATCAATGTATGGGATTCCATGCCGGTAGTCCACGGTAAGCCCTGCATTTGCAATCTTATCCTCGTTCCGGCCGGAATGGGAGCCACAGTAATTCAAGGCATCGCGGTACTGGTCACTTACAAATGTAAGGGAGAAAAAGTCTCCGGCATCGATCAGTTCCTTGGTATATCTGGAATCACGGACAAAAACATAGACAACATTTTTGCCCCATAAAACACCAACACCGCCCCAGCTAATGGTCATTGTATTGGATTCCTGTTTATTTCCGGCTGTGAGCAGCGCCCATTCTTTGCCGATTTTTGTAAATGGATTCATGTCCAGCATGTCAACTGGAATTGGCTGAAATGTATGCATAGGGATCACCTCTCAAAATTTTTTAGGTAGTTTTATTATATTACAGGAGAGTGGAAAAGTCACTTGAAAAAGAAAATAAAATCAGGTTATAGAAAATAAAACAGATAATAACTAATAGTTATACATAACATAAGGCTTCGGAATAATCTTGACATGAAAAAAAGAAAGTATCATAATGGTTGTCAAAGTTAATTTCCCAAAAGTGTAATGGGAAAAGGAGGTCAAATCCTCTGCTCCTGTAAGGACAGTCGCATTTGCTTCGCAAACAAGGAGGATATTATGGATATCAGATTTGAAAAAAGACCGGTATTAAAGGAGAAACCAGACCAGAAGAATCTTGGTTTTGGCAAGTATATGACAGATTACATGTTTGTCATGGATTGGACAAAAGAAGACGGATGGAAAGATGCAAGAATCGTTCCGGAAGGACCTATCACAATGGATCCGGCATGTGTGACACTTCACTATGCACAGGAAACATTTGAAGGTATGAAAGCATACCGTACGGCAGAAGGCAAAATCCAGTTGTTCCGTCCAGAGATGAACGCAAAGAGAATGATCAATTCCAACGCAAGACTTTGCATGCCGGAATTCCCGGTCGATATGTTCGTCGAAGCAGTGGAAGCACTTGTAAAAGTAGAAGCTGACTGGGTTCCATCTGAACCAAACACTTCCCTTTATATCAGACCATTTATGTTTGCAACAGAAGCAGCACTCGGCGTACATATGGCAAACGCATACAAGTTTATGATTATCTGCTGCCCGGTAGGTGCTTACTATGCAGCAGGTCTTAATCCGGTTAAGATTCTGGTTGAGGATGAACTTGTCCGTGCTGTAAAAGGTGGTACAGGCTTTACAAAATGTGGTGGTAACTACGCAGGTTCTATTTTGGGACAGGTGAAAGCAGAAAAACTTGGTTATGCACAGGTTCTCTGGTTAGATGGTGAGCATCGTAAATATGTAGAGGAAGTTGGAACCATGAACATCATGTTCAAAATTGCCGGTGAAATCTACACAGCACCAATCGAAGGAACCGTTCTTCCGGGTGTTACAAGAGATTCCATGATCCATCTGCTTCGTGACTGGGGTTACAAAGTAAATGAGACAAGACTTTCCGTAGATGATCTGATGAAAGCCGGACATGACGGTACATTGGAAGAGGTATTTGGTACAGGTACAGCAGCCGTTATCTCACCAGTTGGAGAACTTCGTTACAAAGATGATGTTGTGACAGTCAACAACTTTGAGATTGGAGAACTGACACAGAAATTATATGATACCTTAACCGGCATCCAGTGGGGAAGAATCCCGGATAAATATGGCTGGACAGTAGAAGTAAAATAACTTCTGGACATTTTTCGCATATCATAGTATAGTAATCATGTTATAGATGCCTTCATAGATGTAGCAGCATTTATGAAGGCATTTACAATATATATAGCACATTGATAATCGAATAAGGTTTATATTTTCAGATATGCAATCCTGTCTGTGACTGATTGCAGACATTTAGGTTTCTCTTCTAGCGCCATGTACCTGTGAGGACGACCATGCACAGGTTAACGAGGAAAAGGGTTATCGAAAATTCGGCGGACGCCCTTTCGTGCTTCCCAGTGCGAGATATGCCGGCAAATATGCAGGTGACTGCAAAACAAATACGGTATAATGGGACAATTGAATTCGAATATGATTTAAATTTTAAATAGAAAAGAAGAGGAAATTTAATATGTGTGGAATTATAGGTTATACAGGCAGTGAAAACGTAAAAGATGTTTTGTTAGATGCGTTGGAATTATTAGAGTATCGTGGATATGACAGTGCGGGTATTGCAGTGAAAGACGAAACTTCCCATGTGACAAATGTTTATAAATGTGCCGGAAGAGTAAGTGATTTAAGAGCAATTTGTGATTCGAAGAAGATTTTGTCTGCCTGCGGTATCGGACATACAAGATGGGCAACTCACGGTGGAGTTACAGACCAGAATGCACATCCGCATCAGCAGGGAAAAGTGACTCTGGTTCATAACGGGATCATCGAAAACTATCGTGAGCTGATCGCCGATTACGATTTGCAGGAAATCCTTCATTCTGAAACAGATAGTGAAGTTGCGGCCGCATTATTAAATCATTATTACAAGGGAGATCCAAAGGAAGCGATCAAAAAAACAGTGAGCAAATTAAAGGGTACCTTTGCGCTTGTGATCCTGTTTGAAGATCAGCCGGATGTGATCTACTCGATCCGGAATGTCAGCCCGATCGTTGCAACCATATGCAAAGAGGGAGCAATGCTTGCATCAGATCTGACTGCACTCTGCCGTTTTACAAATGAATACTTTGTTGTACCGGAATATCACATTTTAGAGTTGCACAAAGATCATGTGGTACTTACGGATTTAAATGACAATGTGGTAGAACCGGAATTTTTGTCCGTTGACTGGGAGTTGAACAGCGCGGGAAAGAATGGTTATCCATTTTATATGGAAAAAGAGATTATGGAGCAGCCGGAAGCAATCAGGAATACGATCAAAGACCGCATCGTGAACGGTCTGCCTGATTTTACCTCGGATGGTGTGCCGGATTCTCTTTTTACAGACTGTGACAGAATTTGTGTGGTAGCATGTGGAACAGCCATGCATGCGGGACTTGTGGCACAGGCTCTGGTAAAATCTATCGTTCATGTGCAGATGGACGTAGAACTTGCATCAGAGTTTATGTATTCCGATCCGGTCATTGATGAGAAAACATTGGTGATCGCAGTATCACAGTCCGGTGAGACAATTGATACCTTGGAAGCATTAAAATATGCGAAGAGACAGGGCGCAAAATGTTTATCCGTTATCAACGTAAAGGGTTCTTCCATTGCAAGAGAAAGTGATTATGTGTTATACACCGCAGCAGGACCTGAAATTGCAGTGGCAAGTACAAAAGCTTACACAACACAGCTTTCCGTATTTTATCTTGTGGTTGCAAAAATGGCATTATTGCGAGGTGTCTACACAGAGGAGCAGACAAAGAGCTTTATCGCAGAATTAGAGCGTGTTCCGGAAGTGATGCAGAAAGTATTGGAGAAAAGACGTGACATCCATGTGATCGCAAAGAAGATTCTGGAAGCAAAGGATCTGTTTATGATCGGACGTGGACTGGATTACTCTATTTTACTGGAAGGATCATTGAAACTGAAAGAGGTTTCTTATATTCACTCTGAGGCTTATGCCTCCGGCGAATTAAAACACGGACCAATTGCACTGATCACGACTAACACACCGGTTGTTGCAACGGTAACACAGGAAAAACTCATGTCAAAAGAGCTTTCCAATATTAAGGAAGTAAAATCCAGAGGTGCAGATATTGTATTATTTATCAAAGAGGCACTTTCCGGAGATCTTGATACCGAATATCAGGTGATCAAGCTTCCGGATATGCAGGATGAATTTATGGTTTTACCTGCATCGGTTGCATTACAGCTTTTAGCATATTACGTGTCATCCGATAAGGGATTTGATGTTGATAAGCCAAGAAATCTGGCGAAGGTAGTTACGGTAGAGTAAGAATTAAGTTTTGGGGGATTTGGATAAAGAACGGAAATAGAAAATGAGAAGTTGGGAAATCGAATGTTTTGCACAGGAAGCAGAACAGGATTGCATGTCTGAGCATATAATATAAGGAAATGTATGAAGAGGTTGTTCATGCCAGATATCAAATATGCCCAGACAGAGGCTGTAGATAAAGGAAGCCTCAAAGTAGAAGTACTTACAAACCGGACCAGAAGACCGATTGAGGGAGCAAGAATCACCATTTCCTATTCTGGGGATCCGGATTCCAAAGTGGAGGAGGTAAGCGCGGATGATTCGGGAATGTCGGAAAAACTTACGCTTGATGCGCCTCCACTTGAATACTCGATGGAACCCTCCGAAAATCAACCATTTGCCCAATATACAGTCAAAGTTACCGCACCGGGATATCGTCCCGTCAGTATTTCGGGCGTTCAGGTTTTTTCAGAGCAGCTCGCATTGCAACAGGTGCGGATGGCGGAAGAAAATGAGGAAGAAAATCAAATAGATTCCATTGTGATTCCGGTCAATACGTTGTTTGGCAATTTCCCGCCGAAAATAGCGGAGTCCGAGATCAAACCTGTCTCAGATTCCGGGGAGATCGTGCTGAGTAAAGTGGTGATCCCGGAATTTGTCGTTGTTCACGACGGACCACCATCGGATCCCAATGCGGCAAATTATTATGTCCGTTACCGGGATTATATCAAAAATGTGGCATCCAGCGAGATATACAGCACGTGGCCGGACAGCACGCTGCGCGCCAATATCCTTGCGATCATGTCCTTTACATTAAACAGGGTTTACACGGAATGGTACCGGAACAAAGGCTATAACTTCACCATCACAACATCCACTGCTTACGACCAGAAATTCGTCTATGGAAGAAATATTTTCCAGAGTATCTCGGATGTGGTAGATGAAATGTTTCAGAATTATCTTTCCAGACCGAATGTGAGACAGCCAATCCTGACACAGTATTGTGACGGACAGCGCGTGACGTGCAGCAACTGGCTGAGTCAGTGGGGAAGCAAATATCTTGGGGATCAGAACTACGAAACGATAGAAATTCTCCGCTATTATTATGGTGATAATATGTTTATTAATACTGCGGAGGAGATTTCCGGTATCCCGGCATCCTGGCCGCGGTATGATCTGAAAGTGGGTTCTACCGGAGATAAGGTGCGGCAGATTCAGGAACAGTTAGCGAGAATTTCGCAGGCTTATCCGGCAATCCCGACAATCACACCGGATGGGATTTACGGAGAAGCAACGAGGGCAGCAGTAGAAAAATTCCAGTCTATTTTTGGATTGCCTGTGACGGGAGTGGTAGATTATCGTACCTGGTATAAAATTTCAGAAATCTATGTTGCGGTGACAAGAATTGCAGAACTGGTATAAAATGCAGAGTAAATGTGCCGGGGGATTGGTATTTTTCAGTTCCCCGGCACAAAAACGTTTCAGGACAGATCGCAGACTAGGATTTGAGTGGAAAATGTGTTAAACTAAAAGACAGTTTAAATTGCAGTAAAGCAGGGATAAAAAGTATGAACAACTATAGAATCACAATCCAGTATGACGGAACAAGATACAAGGGCTGGCAGGGGCAGAACAGCACCGATCTGACCATTCAGGGAAAAATAGAAGCAGTGTTGGGACAGATGGCAGGACACGCGGTGGCAGTTATTGGTTCGGGGAGACCGGATGCGGGCGTGCATGCCAAAGGCCAGGTGGCAAATTTTCATATTGAGGAGCATTTTACGGAGGAAAAAATCCTGTCCTATCTGAATCATTATCTGCCGGATGACATTGCAGTCATTGCGATTGAGCAGGTGGACGAGCGCTTTCACAGTCGTTACGCCGCAAAGAAAAAGACCTACCGCTATCACATCCATATGGGAGAGATCTCGGATGTTTTCAAGCGGAAATATGAGTACCAGTATGAGAAAACACTCGATGTCGAGCGCATGAAAGAAGCCGCTTCCTATCTGATCGGAACACATGATTTTACTTCATTTTGCGGAAATAAGAAGATGAAAAAGTCGGCTGTCCGGACAATTTACGAGATTAATTTTACTAAGAAGGGCAATGATCTGTGGATTGATTACCGGGGCAATGGATTTTTGCAAAATATGGTGCGGATCCTGACCGGAACATTGATCGAGGTTGGGGATGGCAGAAGATCGCCGGAGGAAATGCCACAGATTTTAGAGAGCAAAAACCGGGAGAACGCAGGTTATACAGCACCGGCATGCGGACTGATGCTCATGGAAGTGCATTATTAAAAGATAAATTCATAAGAAAAAACAGGCAGCAGGTGTTACATGGAAAAATGGTTTGTAATCAACAAGGGGGCTGATTTTGAAAAGCTTGGAAAAGAGTTCGGAATCAGCCCTGTCACAGCGCGTCTTATCCGAAACCGTGAGGTGATCGGGGAGGCGGCATTTGAAAGATATCTGAATGGAAGTTTAAAGGATTTATACGATCCACATTTATTGAAAGATGCAGATCGTTTGACAGATATTTTAAAAGTTAAAATAGAAGAGCAAAAGCCGATCCGTATTATCGGCGACTATGATATAGATGGAGTTATGTCAACCTATATTTTATACCGGGGAATTAAACACTGTGGTGGAAATGTTTCCACGCAGATTCCGGACCGCATGAAGGATGGCTATGGAATCAATGAGAATCTGATCGATCAGGCAAAAAGAGATGGAATGGATACCATTCTTACGTGCGATAACGGAATTGCTGCAATCTCAGAGATTGCGCATGCCAAAGAACTTGGGATGACCGTGTTAGTGACCGATCACCACGAGATTCCCTATACAGAGGAGAATGGGGAAAAGCAGTTCCTTCGCAGCAACGCAGATGCAATCGTGAATCCAAAGCAGCAGGAATGTGCGTATCCTTTTAAAGAGTTATGTGGAGCAGCAGTCGCATGGAAAGTGCTGCAGGTATTGTATGAAAAAATGGGTTTTGCCCTGGAAGAAACCTATGAATTTCTGGAAAATGTCGCATTTGCAACCGTTGGCGATGTCATGGATCTGACAGACGAAAACCGCATTTTGGTGAAAGAGGGATTAAACCGCATTCACCGCACAAAAAATCCGGGGATGCGCGCCCTGATCTTTCAGAATCATTTAGAACCGGAGCAGATCAATGCATATCATTTTGGTTTTGTGTTAGGACCGTGCATCAATGCGAGTGGCAGACTTGATACAGCAAAACTGTCTCTGTCTCTTTTTTTACAGGGAGAGGAAGAGGCAGCAAAAACGGCAAGGGAGCTTGTGGAGTTAAACCAGCAGCGCAAAGATATGACAGCAGATGGCGTCGAGGAGGCAAAACGTGTGGTGGAGGAACATTACATGTCGGATAAAGTGCTTGTCATTTATCTGCCACAGGTGCACGAAAGTCTTGCAGGAATCATTGCAGGGCGTATCCGGGAGGCTTATCATAAGCCGGTATTTGTGCTGACGAAGGCGGAGGAGGGCGTGAAGGGCTCCGGGCGTTCCATCGAGGAGTACTCCATGTATGAGGAACTATGTAAGTGCAGGGAACTTCTGGAAAAATTCGGCGGACATCCGATGGCGGCAGGATTATCTCTTCCAGAAGAAAATGTGGATAAGTTCCGAAAAAAAATCAATGCCTGTGCAGAACTCACGGAGGATGACCTGATCCCGAAGATCAAAATTGATATTCCGATGCCCGCAGCGTATGCAGATGCCGGTCTTATCCGGGAATTTGCAGTGTTGGAGCCTTTTGGTAAAGCTAATATCAAGCCGCAGTTTGCCGATAAGAATCTGAGTATCACAAAGGCTTTTGTGGTCGGAAAAAATCAGAATGTGTTGCGGCTGAACCTGGTGACAGCCGCGGGAGAGGCAGTGACGGCAGTCTATTTTGGCGATATTGAGGCGTTTAAAGCATATTATGCGGAAAAGTATGGAAGTGCGGAAGTGGAAAAAGCTTTTCGCGGACAGATAAACAAATTGAGGATAATGATTGTGTACTATCCGGAGATTAACGAGTATAATGGAGTGGAAAGCATACAGGTTATCATTCGAAATTATCAGTAAAACTGGAGGATGGCATATGTTTGGTGGAAAAAAAGCAAAAGAACTGGAAGAGGAACTTCTGGCATTACAGGAAAAACAGAACCGTCTGCAGGAGCGGATTTCTAATATTACAAAAGCAAAAGACAGCGCAGAAGAGACAGTGGTGCAGATGACGATCTCAAAAACGGAACTGGATGAGACCATTGCGGCAGTTTCAGAGGAATTGGAATTGTTAAAAGAGTGTTCAGAGGCAAATTCAGGACAGACCGTACTGTTGAAACAGCAGCTTATGAAAAAGAATGAGCAGAATACAAGACTGCAGCAGGAAAAAGAAGAACTCCGCCGTCAGATGAAGGATGAACACGGGGAAATAGCCAGAGTTGTAGAGCAGAACAAGCATGTCACAACACCAATGAAGGAGATTGCATCATTTTATGAGGCATATTGTCAGGAGAGAAAGTCTGTTGGGGATGCGTTAAAGAAACTGGCAGATATCTCACAGAATATGGGAGTTCTGGCACTTGGCGCAGCAATTGAAGCAGGACGCATGGGAGAAGACGGAAGAAAATTTGTGACAGCGGCAGAGGAAGTGCGTGTGAATGCAGAACAGTATACTTCGGCAGTTGCGGATGTGCTTACGAAAATCAGTGGTTTTGAGGAAACTGCCACAGCGGCAGAGAAACAGATCCAGTTGTTAAATGATCTTTTAAAAGAAAATAACAGCGCCATGGTAAAACTTCTGGAAAGCAGAGACACAGAGGTGGCGGAAACAGATCATGAAAATGTGGAAGAAGAAACCGATATTGAAGAAATATTAGAAAGTCTCTGTCAGGGTGAAAATGAATTTTTCGAAGTGCAGAGCAGAGTGTTATCCAAAGCGGAAACACTGCGTCAGGAGTGGAAAGAGCACAAAGAATGCGCGGATGAATTAGAACGTAATGTGGAGGAAGTCCATCGTTTCGTCCAGACAGAATAAAGAAGCCACAGGTTTTAAAATATATCTAATTTATAATCATGGAAAAGAGAGGGGAAAAGTATGGCAAAAGGGGAGAAGTTTACATTTTTATCAGCGGATGGCAAAACAACCATCCATGCAGTCAAATGGATTCCGGAAGATGGAAAGTATGAGGCAATTTTACAGATCACACATGGCATGATCGAATTTGTAGAACGCTACAGACCATTTGCTGAATTTCTGACAGAAAATGGCTTTATGGTGGTGGGACATGACCATTTAGGACATGGGGATTCCGTAGCATCCAAAGATGACTGGGGATATTTTGCGGAAAATCCGAGTGACACGGTGATCGCAGACATGCATGCACTGCGCACGATGATCCAGAAAGAAAATCCGGGTGTTCCTTATTTTATGATGGGACACAGTATGGGATCTTATATGCTTAGGAAATACCTCACCGTTTACAATGATAATCTAAGAGGGGCGATCATTATGGGAACCGGTTGTGTGCCGGACAATACGACCAAACTTGGAATCAACGTGTGCAAATTCCTTGCAAAAATTTTTGGCTGGCATCACAGAAGCAAACTGGTAGAATCGCTGTCGTTTGGCGGACCATATAAGAAATATGATCTTTCTGGAAAAACACTTTCAAACAGCTGGCTTACAAAAGATGAGGATATTGTAAAATTTTATTATAGCGAACCGCGGTGTACGTTCAAATTTACATTAAACGGCTATCTGGGGCTGATGGAAGCAGTTCTCTACGATAATCAGTTGGAAAATGTGAAGAAAGTACCAAACAAGCTTCCAATTTTTATTGTATCTGGTCAGGATGATCCGGTGGGAGATAATGGTGTCGGCGTGAAAAAAGTGTATGATCTCTTCAAAGAGGCAGGTTCTCTGGATATTACATATAAGCTCTACGAAAATGACAGACATGAAATCTTAAATGAGACAGACCGCGATAAAGTGTATGCAGATCTTCTTGCATGGATGAGAGTGCGGATCGATACGTAAAAATATGGATACATACAATTTTTCCTATAGGGTATTATGAAATGATGAGGAAAAAGTATATAGGTTTCTTAATTTTTTATAAACATATTATGTTAACTTGTGATTTATAGTGAGATGTAGTAAAATAAAAATCTGTTTTGGGGAATCTCAAAGCAGATTTTTATTATGTGGAAATGATGGTTTTCATATGAGCAAATACTGCGATCCGCAATAAAAAGAGAGGGAAGAAAAAGTGAAGAGAAAGAGAATGGCAAAGAGAATTGCAGCAATTATTTTAGCTGCAGTGATGATGATACCAACACATGTAACATCATTTGCAGCAGATGCTTCTGCGCAGAACTCCACCGGGCAGGAAGAGAGCAATGCCACATCCGGTGATTCCCAGACAACACAGTCAGAGAATAATGCAGCAACGCAGAATGACAGCAGTGCAACAGGTGCAGATACCAATGCCGGTTCGACTGGAAATACAGGATCGGATACACAAAACAGCACAGCTTCAGATTCAAAGAGCAGCACAAGTTCAGATACACAGAACAGTACAGGTTCAGATTCACAGAGCAATACAACCAATAATGCTGCTTCAGATTCGCAGAGCAGTACAACAACAAATTCTGACAGCACAAATACTTCCACCAGTGGCACAACCGATAATGTTACAGGTGGGGTAACGGTAGAAGATGATAAAAAATCCACAGAAAATGTGACTGGAGATGTCATTGTGGATGAGAATAACGATAATGTTGAGATTAAGAAAGATGATAAACCTTATCTTGCACTCGGCGCGGATTTGTCCGATGACCAGAAAAATACCGTATTATCCCTTATGGGAATCGATCCTGCCAATCTGGCAAATTATAACGTGACTTATGTTACAAATGCACAGGAGCATCAGTATCTGGATTCCTATGTGGATTCTTCCAAAATTGGAAGCAAGTCATGGTCTTCTGTCGTGATCGTAAAACGTAAAAAGGGAAATGGATTAAACATTTCTACGAACAATATCACATACTGTACCGTTGGTATGTACAAAAATGCGCTGACAACTGCTGGAATTACAGATGCAGATATCATCGTTGCAGGTCCTAAGCCAATTTCCGGAACCGCTGCACTGGTTGGAATCTTTGAGGCATATGAGGCAATGACCGGGGAAGCAGTACAGGATAACGTTGTAGATGCAGCGTTAAATGAACTTGTTGTCACCGGAGAACTGGAAGCTTCCATTCAGGGTCTGACCGATCAGGAAGTGGAGGAGTTTATTGCTTACATCAAGTCACTGATCGCAGAAAAAGGACTGACTGACGAGAAGAGTATCAACGAAGCAATTGATGAAGCCTGTGATAAATATGGCGTCACTTTATCTGATGATGAGAGACAGAAGATCGTTGATCTTCTTTTGAAAATTACTTCTCTTGGAATTGATTTAAGTGGACTGGTGGATTACGCAGCATCTCTTTACAATTCCTTTAAAAATGGAGGAAGTTCATCCGGAATCATGGCATCTATTGGTAATTTCTTTGGAAATATCTTTAATGCGATTGGGGAGTTCTTCAAAAATCTGTTTAAATAACCGGAGTTTAACTTACCGTGGAGCAGCAGATTTTGTGGTGCTTTCCTAGGGCGTGAAGGGCAGATATAAGCGTCCTCTCACATGTCAGAATTTTATATGTAATGAAAAAGAAAAACGGCATAAACGAAATATTATGTTTCTGTTCGCTGGACATTCCGATAAGCCTCTGAAGAGTCTTATCTCCATAGCTCACAAAGAAAATAATATTTGTTTATACCGTTTTTCTTTCATTTACGTTGTGTGTCCAGCGAAGCTGGACCACACTAGCCGGTGTAAGTCCGGTCACGGTAATCGCCAGTGAGCCGTGTAGCTAAACTCGGTGCGTTGCAGTAATGCAGGGTACTAAGCGAGTGGATAAAGTAACCTCGGTAAGAGGGGCGAGCAATTATGCAGACCGTAACATAAAGTGAATTCTGCCGTATCGTTAGAAAGGTCTCTGAAAAGAGAGCAAAGGGAAGCTGAACCTTGGGCGTATGGGTGAAAGCCATGGAACGTGTGAAGAAACTGGAAAGCAGCACGGAGGAATCCCTCGGTATATAGGAAACGGTATGTATGAAAAGTGTGGTTCGGAACTGGAGAGACCCTACCCATCACCGAAAGGTAAAAAGAAAGCGTATAAGCTTGGCGAAATCGTATTTCTGATGGGAGGGAGTCGGAGAGGAACATAGTACCAATAATGACTGTGCAAGAAAACGCAGTCTATGGGAAGGTTCCTTGCTTCATTCATGTTTGTAGAGAGGGTAAGAGTGAGAGAATGTCATGCAGACTAACAACTCCAAGGAAAAAGTTCGACAACTTCAAAACAAACTATATCTGACAGCCAAGAAATGTGATAGCCGAAGATTTCATGCACTTTACGATAAGGTATATCGTGATGATGTACTTTTTGAAGCATGGAAACGGGTAAAAGCTAACAAAGGTTCCAGTGGTGTAGATGGTATCGGAATCGAAGATATTGAAGAGATGGGAATTGAAAAATACCTGTCAGAAATCAAATCGGAACTGATGGATGGAAAGTATAAACCATCCCCAGTAAAGCGAGTTATGATACCAAAACCAGACGGAAGTGAAAGACCTCTTGGAATACCAACAGTCAAGGACAGAATTGTGCAGATGGCTACCAAGATAGCAATAGAGCCAGTATTCGAAGCTGACTTTAGAGATTGTTCCTATGGATTCCGACCGAAAAGAAGTGCCAGGCAAGCACTGGAAGTGGTAAGGAAAGCGTGTAACAACAAGGGCTATTATGTAGTAGACGCAGATATTGAGAAGTTCTTTGATAACGTAAACCAAGATAAACTGATGAAACTGGCAGAGCAGAGAATATCAGACCGTAGGATATTGAAGCTGATAAGACAATGGTTAGTATCAGGAGTATTATACGGAAATGTACTGACAATTTCCGAACTGGGAACAAGCCAAGGTTCAGTTATATCTCCGTTATTGGCAAACATCTACTTAAATACACTGGACAGACTGTGGGAAAAGTATGGACTTACTCACGGTATTCTTGTAAGGTACGCAGATGATACAGTCATCATTTGCAAGAATAAGAAAAATGCAAATCACGCACTGAACTTATTGCAGTACATCATGGCAAAACTGGATTTAAAGCTACACCCAGTAAAAACAAAGATTGTCAGCATGTGGGACGGAAAAGAGGGATTTGACTTTCTTGGAATGCACCACAGAAGAATGACAACGGAAACAAGCAAAGGACAATTGTATAAAGAAACTTATCAGTACCCGAGCAGGAAAGCCATGAAGAAGATGAAAGCAGAAATCAAAAAGAATGTAAACGGTCGAAGTCTGTTAGTTGCAAAGGAAGAGGATTTAATAAAGAATCTAAATCCGAAAATCATAGGTTGGAAGAATTATTATTCCACCAAAACAAATGAGACATGGATGCAGGAATTAGACTGGTATATTATCTGCACCTTTACAAGATGGTATAACAAGAAACACCAAAGGCGTAAACATATGTCAAGAGTGGGATTTGTTAGAAATAGCATTTACGAAAAAGGATTAAAGAAAATGGCTAGAGCATGACGTAATGCTGTAGAAAGAAGAATGTCGGAAAGCCGTGTGAGGGAGAACCTCATGCACGGTTTGATGAGGGGCGGATGAAATTTTCATCCGCCTACTCTACACGAATGACTTGCGAGAGGACGCTTATACATGCCCAATTTACGCTATGAATTGCACCACAGAATCTGCATTTTACCTTATGAAACTCACGGTTATGGGAGGACTTATATTGTAAAGGGTAGTTAAGAAAAAAGCACAAGAAAGGACAAAAAATGAGAACAAAAAAGCAGAAAATGAAAAGATTACTGCCCTCTACGAAAGACTTTCTCGTGATGATGAAATGGTAGGGGACAGTAACAGTATCGTCAATCAAAAGAAGATGGAGGATAGAGAGCTTATGAAACAGGAAGAAATCAGAAAGTGTACAAAGGTTGTGGAACTGTTCCGCAGTATGATAGATGAATTGGGAGATATGTGTGTGGTATATGATGAAATGTTCGGCTTTATTGTACTGGAGTATTACATGGATGGATATTTTGAGAATAATTCCAACTACGACAATGCAGAGGACTTGTATCATCACTTGTTGGATAAATGGAAATTCTGCTGGATTGTGGATAAGGCAAAGGTTAACGGGACAGAAGAATTTGAAGATTATGAACCGTCATTGACAAAGGAACAGCGGGCAGAAAGGGATAAGGTTTTAGCACATTTTGAAGAAGCATTCCGGCAGATACAGACGGAATAAGAAAGTGTCACAACATCTGAGGGGGCAATCGGTTTGAATACTGATTGCCTTTTCTGACAGGAAATGGACGATTTAAGGCGTTCCTGATGAAGGGACGGTAAAATATGCCTTGAAAGCCTTTTGATACGCTTAAAGGGCATAAAAAACGAAAAAAGGCTACACAATTTGAACATTTTGCAGGAGGGTATCGCAGTGGCGAGGATGGGCAAAAAAGAAAAACGGTTGTGGGTGTTCTTTTTGAATGACAAGAACAGGATACAGTATAATGACCAGTGCAAGAAGTGTGTGCATGACTGTAAGCAGAGTTTCCGGTGCAGGATTGTGTGGTGTGGGAAGTATTACTCTAAGCGGAGAAAAAGGTAGAGTTTGATTTATTTGATATTTCTGAAAGGGGTTGAGATAAAATATTGGTTTAATCGTTTCATTCGTTTTAAGAAAAAATGAGGAATCTTTTAATCATTTTAAGTGCATAACCCGTTATTATATATATACAGATATTCAATGGAAAGGAGTCTGATGCGTGTTGAGTGATGACGAATTAGTGGAACAGATTCTACTTGGAAATGAAAATGCAGCAGAAGAATTGATAAAACGCTATTATACATCTATTTTACGTTACTGTAGGTGGCATTGCTCTAATCTGGAAAAAGCAGAAGACCTGACTCAGGAAACATTTTTGAAGTTGTTTAAGAATTTATCCGGATATAAAGGAAAAAAGAAATTTAAGGCTTATTTATTCACGATTGCAAATCATTTATGTATTGATGAAAGTAGGAAGGTTGAGTTTTATCCATTAGAAGATGAAGAAAATATAGTGCATGAGTATAACGACATAGTTCGGCTAGAGGATAGGGCAGAGATAAGTTATTTTTTGAATTTTTTATCATCAGAACAAAGGGAAGCAGTCATTCTACGCTTTGGAGAACAACTTAGTTTTGGAGAGATTGCAAAAGTGATGGGATGCAATATGCGAACAGCACAAAGCAGGGTTCGTAATGCTTTAAAAATTATGAGAAAGGAGCAGGAAAATGAAAGATAAAAAGTTGAAGGGATATTTACAGCAATCTTTAGGAGAGGAAGTACAGCCTAAAAGATTAGAGGAAACGATTAAGCTTTGCACTGAAATTGTACGAGAACAGGAAGTGACTAGGGCAGAACCGAGGACAGGTTTCTTTCACTATCTTTCAGATGTATTTCGCTTTGAAGGTATTCCAATATTTGGTTTGCAGGCAGTAACGTTATTTATAGTTTGTTTAACAATTGCCAGCATTGCAGACGTGCCAAAGAATATACCAATTTTTATGCCGCTGTTTGTATTGGCTATTATGCCAGCAATTTTTAAAAGCCAGTATTATGGAATGAGCGAGATTGAAGCGGTAACAAGAGCTTCTGGTGCCCAAATCACGTTAGCAAAGCTGGTTTTGGCTGGGGCTGCTAATTTGGTGTGTATAACAATTCTTTTGTGTATGGAAGTTTATTTGCAAAATTCTTATAAAGAGATTGGACAGATGGTTCTATACTGCCTGGTTCCGTACTTAGTGTGTATGGTTGCGTTGCTACGTTTGATCCGTTTGCAAAAGAAACAGAGTTTACAGATATGTGCGATTGTAATGCTGGGTTCCTGCATTTGTTGGGGGATGTCAGCAAGAATATTGCCATGGTTATATGAAACATCAGCAGTGGGGGTGTGGATTGTTACATTTTTGATTTTTGCTATGTTCTTTATAAATGAAATTCATTATATTGCAGAGATGAGAAAGGAAGGAAAAATGTATGGAATTGTCGCTTGATCGTTTAACAAAACAGTATGGCAGGAAAATAGCGGTAGATTGTGTTAGTGCAACCTTAAAGCCGGGAGTATATGGTCTTTTGGGGGCTAACGGTGCAGGTAAAACAACATTGATGCGTATGCTATGTGCTGTTTTGGAGTCAACCTCAGGGGAGGTATTGCTGGATGGAAAAGAAGTAACTTCGATGGGGGCAGATTACCGGAATGTGTTGGGTTATTTACCGCAGGATTTTGGATATTATCCAAATTATACTGCGGTGGAGTTCTTAATGTATATTGCAGCACTGAAAGGAATACCGAAGAATGTTGCAAAAAAACGTGTGACTGAATTGTTGGAAGTGGTTGATTTAAGCCATGTGGCAAACAAAAAAGTAAAAACTTTTTCCGGTGGTATGAAACAAAGAGTAGGAATTGCACAGGCGTTACTTAACAATCCGAAAATTTTGATTTTGGATGAGCCGACTGCAGGACTTGATCCGAAAGAGCGTGTCCGTTTTCGTAATCTGCTCTCAGAGTATGCAGGCGATAAAATTGTAATTCTTTCCACACATATTGTATCGGATATAGAAGCAATAGCAGATGAAGTGCTATTGATGAAAAAAGGAAAATTTGTATTGCAGGGTACGGTTCCTGAGTTGATTCACAAGGCAAATGGTAAGGTTTGGGAGTTTTCTGTTTCTCCACAAGAAGCTAGACAATGGCAGACAAAAACAACGGTTGCTAATTTACGGCACGAAGGAAAAGAAATTATATTGCGTATTATTTCAGACAATATGCCTAGTGAGCGAGCGGTTCCTTGTGAAGCTACATTGGAAGATCTTTATTTATTTTATTTTCCCACAGAGGAAGGAGTGAAATAGAATGGAACTATTTTGGTTAGAGCATAAAAAGTTATGGCGAAAGAAAATTGTTAAAATATGTGTGTTGTTGTGTTTTGTTTATTCTATAATTTTTGGAAGCATACTTTCGTTTCAATGGTTCGGTTTTGGCAGTTCAGATGACTATACAAGTGCTTTTGGCAATAATTTTGATGGATATACAGTAATAAAGGATAGTCAGGAATATGCACTTTCATTTGGTGGAGAATTGACGGATGAAACCTTGCAGAAAATAGTAAGTGATTATCAGCAAATGGAAGCTGACGGTATGGAGAAAGAACTGGAAAAGACAGACTGGCAGATAGTTAATAGTTGGCTCGGAACATTGTATCCGGAGCTTCGAGATATCAGTAATTATAAAACGATGATAAGCTATGTTGATCCAGATAAGTTAACAGGCTTCTATGAAAGAAGACAGCAGGTGCTTGATGAGTTTTTGGAGGTCAGTGGTCAGGTAGGAGCTGAAAAAGAGTTTTTACATCAGATAGAGAGAAAGGTAGAAAAACCATTTCGTTATGAGTGGGTAGAAGGCTGGTCAACGCTTCTTGGTAGTATGGTTGCGGATCTGGGAGTTGTGATGGCTTTGTTTCTCGGTATTGTTTTATCCTCTTTATTTGCTGGCGAATGGCATGATAATACAAGCACACTAGTATTGACGACTCGAAATGGTTGGGGAAAAATTGCTCTTGCCAAAATTCTTACTGGTTTAGCGTTTACAGTGGAGTTATTTGCATTACTTGCTGTTTCAAGTGTTATATCACAGTTGTTTTTTATGGGAACTGCCGGATGGGATATGCCGATTCAGAATATCAAGCTGATTGCTGTTGCACCTATGAATATGCTGCAGGCAGAAATTTATGAATATGCTTTTGTACTGCTTGGAGCAATAGGTTTTGCCGGAATTGTTATGTTTATATCAGCGGCTGTAAAAAATAATGTACTTACCTTACTGCTTAGTCTGACTGTTGTATATGGACCAATGATGATTGCAGAATATCTTCCTTATGGGATGCAAAAAGCATTGGATTTAATACCATTGGTAGGAAGTTCAACAGATATTTTCAGAACTAATACTTTTAGTATTTTTGGGAAGCTTATCTGGTCACCATATCTACTTATTACAATTCCTGTCTTGATTGGTATTCTATGTATGCCATTCACTATAAAGAGCTGGTCAAGAAGGATGAAGGCATAAATAACAATATGGCAAAGAAAAGAGATAAAAAAAATAAGTTGCGAGGGAAATGGTTGAGAGGAATTATCATAGTTTACTTGTTTTTGATACTATGTAATCTATTTCACGAATTTCCTTCAAGATTAGAGAATTTACATAGTATTCCGGTTTCGGAGGAGTGGTATTTAATTGTAGTAAACCGTTGGAATGAAATACCGGAAGATTATAGAGTGGAATTAACAGAATTATCAAATGGTCAAAAGGTGGATAGCAGGATATATCCGTATTTACAAGAAATGTTTGATGCAGCAAGGAAAGATGGAATATATCCGGTTGTTCGGGAAGGCTATCGAACTTATGAAGAACAGCAAAAAATATTAGATGATAAGATAAAGGCTTATATAAATGAAGGATATTCACAGTCAAGAGCGGAAAGAACTGCTAAGGAATGGGTAGCTTTGCCCGGAACAAGTGAACACCAATTAGGCATTGCAGTTGATATTAATGCTGATAAATCAAAGAGCTCAAATGATGAGGTATATACGTGGCTTGCCGCAAATGCACATAATTATGGTTTCATATTACGGTACCAACAAGGGAAACAGGAGATTACAGGGACAAGCTATGAGCCATGGCATTATCGATATGTAGGAGTAGATGCGGCACGGGAAATTTATGAAAGAGGAATATGTCTTGAAGAATATTTTGAGCAATAGATTGGGGAGTGAGGATTATAGCTAAGTTACTGTTGCTTTCCCTTGAGGAAGATGAAGAAGTAGTATTAAATGCAGTTATGTCTGCATTGGGAAGTTTTGAAAATAAAACACAGCTAAAAGAAGAAATAGCGTGTGAAAAATTAGCCTTTGCAGGAATGGAAATAGATGCATCAAAACGGTTAGTATATCGTGGTGAGAAAGAAGTAAATATTACGTTTACAGAATTTGAAATATTGCATTTATTAGCAAGGAATCCGGGCAGAGTGTTCAGCAAGGAGCAGATTTATGATATTGTCTGGAAGGAATCCTATTCCGGCGATTACAACATCATTATGAGCAATATCCGCAACATACGGGAAAAAATAGAGGATAATCCAAGCAAGCCAATCTACATACAGACGGTATGGGGTGTAGGATATCGTTTCAACAAGAATTTAACAGGTTAGAATAGGGCAATTAAGAAGCAAAATCTTAGTTGCTCTTTTTATTTACAGCGACAGGGGCAGAAAGGAGATAGAAGTACATTGCAGAAATCAAAACGAATAAGGGCAGTAAGCCAAGCGGTGTTACTCAATCAGGAGAAAGCACCGCATTTTGTTTTTTTAGGCAGAAATATTAAAAAAGGAGCAATCAGAAATGGATTTAGAAAATAAAATTGAAGCACAGCGGAAACGCATGGAGCAGGAGAAAAACAAGTTAGATATGCTGATGAAAAAAGCAAAGGCAGAGCAGAGGAAAGCAGATAACCATAGAAAGATTGTGGTGGGTGCGAATTTTGAAACATTTCTTACTGAGCCGAGGAGGTACAGTGAACAGCAGACCAGACGGATTATGCAGGTGGCATTTGCGACACGAGAGGTAAAAAACTGTATGGAACAGATTGAAAGGGAACTTGCAGGAGCAGAACAAAAAATGCCGGATACAGCAATAAATAAGGAAACAGGCGAGGGTGAAAGCGAAGAAGAATAGGAACTGTGCAGGGTTGCAGACAATTCCCTCAACTTTGTTGAGGGCGCACAGATACACCACCCTTTGGGGCGGTGCTGTGCGTTCTCCGAAAGGTGCAGGATGTCCGGGGGACATCCGTTTGCACGGACCGAAGCGGAGACCTTGCAGAGGGCAGTCGGCGGTTGAGCAGTCAGCCTATATCAGCAGGACATCCCTTTACAGTGATTATTATGGCATGACCTATAACAGAACTGCCAAAGAGGATTTAGTCGGTGCAGGCGTGCTTCTGCCGGAACACGCACCATCGGAATTTGAAGACAGGGCAGTATTGTGGAACTCTGTGGAAAAGAACGAGAAAGCGAAGAATGCCCAGCTTGCAAGGAGCCTGAAATATTCCCTGCCCAATGAGTGGGACGAAGCCACCGCAAGGCAGGTCATGGAGTGTTTTATCAAAGAGCAGTTTGTAGATAAGGGGATGTGTGGATGCAGCGGCAAACTGGACACCGGTGGCAGACAGATTATGGATGGATTCCAAAGGCGCAGCTTGTGAGGGCTGTTATGGATGTAGACAATAAGAGGAGTGTGATTTTATATGAAAACTATATTGAGGGCTGTGGCAGGAGTAGTAACATTGGCATTTACAGTATTTGGTATTTCACAGTTTTTGAAAAATCGAAAAGAAGAAAATTAACAATTTTGAAACAATTCTCTAACACAAGATAAACTTAAATATCCTATGCTAAATGCAAAGTAACTGGCATAGGATTTTTGAGTTGCCATGCATACGACAAAAAGGTTCAGTGAACCTTTTTTAGAGAGAGGATGTTTGGAATGGAGCAATTGTATAAGATTGTAAAAAAATTCTTTTTTCTTACACCTGTAAAAACAGTCATAATAGCCATACCAAGCTATCTATTTGTGATTTTTGTTTTGGTAAACAACATACAAAATGTGGCAATTTCAAGCCTTGCCTATATTTTGTCTGCTTATGCTCTGATTATAACGATAATAGGGATTGTCAGAATTGTTCAGTTAATTCGTAAGCCGAAGGAATTACATCCGCTACTAAAAAAAGTAGTATCAATACCTGTAATAGGCAGGCTGATTAAAGAAAATACGTTTCGTACACAGCTTGCCTTGTATCCGGGTTTTCTTATCAATGTAGTATATGTTATATGGAAGCTGTCCTTCGGAATTTATTATAATTCGGCATGGTTTCTCTCATTGGCATTATATTATTTTGTGCTTGTATGGATGCGTTTGTCGCTGATCAGACCTTTTTCGGAAAAAGGAGAAACAAGAAAGAAAGCAGAATTAAAAAGATATCGTTTCTGCGGTGCAAGCCTTTTAGTAATTAATATTGCATTGACCGGAATTGTAGTGCTTGCAGTAAAAAAAGAAAATGGATTTACATATCCCGGCTACATGATCTATGTGATGGCAATGTATGCATTTTATTCTGTGATTACGGCTGTTATCAATCTGGTGAAATACAGAAAGTATGGAAGTCCGGTTTTGTCTGCCGCAAAGGTGATAAGTCTTACAACTGCGATGGTATCCATGTTTTCACTGGAAAGTGCCATGCTGGCACGGTTTGCAGATGCGAGTCAGACAGCTTTTAAGAAAATCATGACAGAGTGTACCGGAGGAGTGATATGTGTCATTGTGATAGGTATGGCTGTTTATATGATATTTCGGTCAACGAAGGAAATACGGAAAATATAGCAGAAATGCAGTCTGGGTTTTGCTATAATGAAGAAGATAGAATGGAGGCGGTGTTTATGATACATATTTTAGTAGTAGATGATGATGAAAAATTAAATAAAACCATATGTACCTGGCTGAATGACTGTGGTTTTGAGACAAAGGGTGTGTTAGGAGCCAGGGAAGCCTATGATGAGTTATATAACAGTCTGTATGATCTGATTGTTTCGGATATTATGATGCCGGAAGTGGATGGCTTTGAATTTGCAAGGAGTGTGCGTGAGGTTAATAAACATATCCCGATTCTCTTCATGTCGGCAAAGGATGATCTGCCATCAAAGCAAAAGGGATTCCAGCTTGGAATTGATGATTATATGGTAAAACCTGTGGAACTTGCAGAACTCGAGATGAGAGTACGTGCACTTCTGCGTCGTGCAAATATCGAGACAGAGCGAAAGCTTGTGGTTGGAAATCTTGTATTAGATGCAGATGCAATGACAGCAGAAATCGATGGGGAGGAAATTCCGGTTGCGACAAGAGAGTTTAATATTCTCTATAAACTGCTTTCATATCCGAAGAAAACTTTCTCCAGAGCACAGCTTATGGATGAGTTCTGGAGTCTGGATACCGATACAAGCCTTCGTGCGGTAGATGTTTATATTACAAAGCTTCGGGATAAATTTTCAGCATGTGACGGCTTTGAGATAAAGACAGTACGTGGAGTTGGATATAAGGCGGTGTTAATGTGAAAAAACCTTACACGCAAGTTTTTTCACATGCAAGATTTGTGCTTTGCACAAACTTGAGATGCGCTGGGAAGCAGCGCAGAAAAGAGGTTAATGTGACAGAAGAAAGAGACAGCAGGATAAAAAAGAAAATATTTCCGATATCTACATTTATATTATCGTTTTTGGTATTTGCAATACTTACCACAATTGAGATGAAGATAATCGGAAACTATATAGATTCAGCAGAGATACCTAAAAAACTGATTGTCGGGATTTTTATTTTCTGGATGCTAGGTGCAGCTTTTTTTACATATTTTACGAATTGGCAACTTAGGAAGAAATATCAGGAGCCGTTGGAGAAGGTTTCAATCGCAGCAAAGAAGGTGGCTGAAGGAGATTTTTCCGTATATTTGAAAGCACAGCATACTAAGGACAAAGCAGACTGTTTGGATATTCTGGTTGAAGATTTTAACAAGATGGTGGAGGAACTGGGAAGCAATGAGACATTAAAAACGGACTTCTTTTCTAATGTATCCCATGAGTTTAAGACACCACTTGCTGTTATCTATAATAATGCCCAGTTATTACAAAAATGTGTCAGCGCAGATAGTGAGCAGGCAGATTATGTGGATAATATTCTGTATTCAACGAAGCGGTTATCTAATCTGATTCAGAACATGTTAAAGCTGAATAAGCTGGAAAAACAGACCATCCAGCCGATGCCGGAAACCTATGATGTCTGTGCACAGTTATGTGACTGCATTATTCAGTTTGATGACAGTATGGAAAAGAAATCTATAGATTTTGAAGCAGATATGGAGGATGAAGCATATATCTGTGCTGATCCAGGACTTATGGAGCTGGTATGGAATAATCTGATGTCCAATGCTTTAAAATTTACTCAGGATGGAGGAAAGATCAGGCTTTTGCAAAAAAGAGATGAGAATTATATCCAGATATCAGTATCGGACAATGGATGCGGCATGGATAGTGAAGTAATGAAACACATTTTTGACAAGTTTTATCAGGGAGATGAAAGTCATGCGACGTATGGAAACGGACTTGGACTGGCACTGGTAAAGAGGGTTCTGGAATTATCAGCTGGACATATCACTGTCGAGAGCAAGCTTCAGAAAGGTACAACTTTCACAGTATTTATGCCGATTGCAGGGAATGTGATGGATATGCAGCAGGACAGGCCCGAGAATGAAACGGTTTAAATAGAAGAAAGCAGAGGTAATAACAAATGGTTGAGAATGAATGGAACGGAAGAGAATTTACATCGTTTGAATATAAAGAGATACAGATTTCTGAAGATAAGGCTTCCTTTTATCTAGACTGCTATGAGAATTTTGGATGGACAGTGGATGATAAATTCCCACCGCAGAGAACGGGTGAAAAGATACAGATTAAGATGAAAAGAAACCGGAAGATTGTGAATAAAGTTGAGTTGACGCGCTTGCAGCGTAATTTTGAAGCGAGTATGGATGAAATTGATACACTGGAAAATTCAAAGACAAAAGTGGCAACGGTAGCTGCACTTGTAATCGGAGTGACAGGAACAGGATTTATGGCTGGCTCTGTATTTGCTGTAACAGCAGAACCACCTATTATATGGTTGTGCGTATTGCTAGCGGTACCGGGCTTTCTTGGCTGGATTCTGCCATACTTTGTATATCAGAGAACAAAGAAAAAGAAAGCCCAGAAGGTTCAGCCATACATTGAAGAGAAGCATGATGAAATATATAAAATTTGTGAGAAAGGACATTCATTATTATGAGAGCAGCATTATATAACGGACAGAAAAATATAGAGTTGGCGGAGCTTGCGACACCACAGGCAGAAGAGAATGATATTGTCGTAAAAAATATCTATGCAAGCATCTGTGGAACAGATGTTGCTGTTTATGAGAATGGTCCAGGAACAGGACACAGAATTACAGTTGGAAGCGAGTTCGGACATGAGATGGTATCCGAAGTGGTTCAGGTCGGAAAAAATGTAAAGGATATAAAGGTCGGTGACAGGGTTTATCCATATCCCAGACTTGCAAAAGGGGATCCAAAGCGAGCGGGTACAACAGGCGGATTTTCAGAGTATGTACTGATTCCGAATGCAGAGCTGGGAAAGGGAGTATATGCAGTTCCGGATGAAATACCGTCAAAGGAAGCAAGTCTGATTGAACCATTTACCGTAGGCTGCAGGGCTGCCAGAAGAACATTTCCGAAGCTGGGAGAAAATGCGATTGTCTTTGGTGCAGGAACGATTGGGATAGCGGCAGCAATTGCATTAAAGTACTTTGGATGTGATAAGGTAATGATTTGTGACCATTCCGATTTTCGATTGAATAAAGCAAAAGAACTGGGATTTGAAATCTGCAATAATGGCAAAGAGGATATTAAAACAAAGGCATTGCAGATATTTGGCAGTGCTATGTCAGCATTGGGAGAAACCTGTGATGTGGATATTTATATTGATGCAGCCGGAGCAGATGGAATTATAGAAACCTATCAGTCAATGGGAAAAGTAAATTCCAGAATTGTGGTAGTTGCCGTAAAAGCAGGACTTCGCCCGATAGATGTGCTTGCCATGACTTATGGGCAGCATGCCATTATCGGTTCCGGTGGATATTTTCCAGAGGATGTGCGTGATGTTATGGCAATCATGCAAAGCAGGAAATGGAATATTGAAAGTATTATTACAGATGTCTATCCATGGGAACAGCTTCCAGAGGCAATTGAGAAGGCATCCAGAGTGGATGAGGCATTGAATGTAATCATACATTATTAGAACCCGAAAGAAAAACATTGCGAGAAAAAAGCATAATTAATAATTTTCAAACAAAACTCAAGCATTCGTGAAACAAATGTAAGATAGAATATCTCCTGTAAGATATGAAGCGCAAAGAACAACAAACAGGAGGTGTGTCAATATGGCGGAATATCAATTAAAGCCCGGAAAAGTCGGACAGAAAGTGATAGACGGATATAAAAAGGTGGAAGAAAAATTTACAGATACCTTTTTGGAAAAGGATGAAAACAGTCCTTCCGGATATACATTGAAAACCGGCAAGACCGCAGAAAAAGTTACCGGAGCGTACCAAAGAATCGAGGATGGTGTCGTCGGAGCTTACAAAAAAGTAGAAAATGCATTTGTAGACCATTTTTTAGAGAAAGTTGAGGAAAATGACAATGAAGAAAAGTAATTTTGTTGCAATGATTTTAGGAACTATCGGTATGGTATTTTTTGCACTGGGAATGTGCATGGCATTGATAGAGGAATGGGGCATGTTCAGGCAGGGAATTGTGGCAGGTGTTGTAGGTCTTGTAATTCTTTTGATCACATTGCTGGTCTGGAGAAGAATGGAAGGCAAGGAACCTATTAAGTTAAGTGGAAAAACGGTTGGAACTGTGGTACTTGCTGTTTTTGGAGTCCTTCTCCTTGGTGTAGGAATGTGCTTTTCTATGGTATTCGGAAAGATGGTTTTGGGCATAGTCATTGGACTTGTTGGAATTGTTGCACTGCTTATGCTAATTCCATTAACAAAGGGCTTAAAGTAAATATGAACTAAAAGAAATAATGTATGAGAAGGATGGCTGTGGTTTAGCAATAGTCATCCTTTTCTTTTTATTGTGAGATTAGGACTGTTTTTTCACTGTTAAAAGGTGCAGATTCCATAATGTTTATGGCTTTCTGACACTTTTTTAGAGCGGTCTTGTAGTCCTTTTTCATAACGAGTAATTATGCCTTGTAATCTAGGAGTAAGGCACGGTTACACACATTAGAATTACTAAATTGTGGAGGTGCTGAAGCATTTTAAGATGATTCAGGAGAAATAAAAAGATTTCTGGATTATCAAAATTAAGAATACAAGTAATTTTGATTCATTGCATGATCAGACAATAACATTTGATGATGGTGCAGAGATGTATGCAGTGACAACTGCTGAAAAATCAGTTGGGGATACATTCAATTATAGAAGTGGTGGATGTGTTATGGCATTTATGTTTGAATGTCCTAATTCAGCAGGATTCAGGTCAGAGCCAAGTGATAAACTTACAGATAAAGACAGAGAAGAAATAATTGCAATATTAGAGTCATTTAGAGATACTACTTAAGAACAATTTGTGTTATAATCTACCTGAATTATTAGGTCGTGAAAACTAAAGATAAAGACTTGAGGGAATGGGGATTATGAACGAATATAATGACAATAGCTAACTATATAGCAATGGAAAATGTCTGCACAATAGACATAGTAGCAGCTTTTGGAGTTTTGTGTATAGAAGTTGTGTCGTTTGTGTTCTAGTGGCTGATTTTGATATTGAAGAAATAAGATTTGCTAAGACGATTAATAGAAAATCATTAAATGATGGAAAGATAACATATCCTAAATTAGATGGAGAATACATAGATAATACGATATATAATAATACGAAATTAACAATAGATAATGATTCTAAAAATATAATTAGTAGTTTTATTGAATTTATAGAAAATAACTGATATGTATAAAATAGTAAATATTTATGTATATATTATCTTTTAATGAATGGGATAAAATATTATAAAGACATTTTATTATAAACAAATTTAATAATACCACCCCAAAAGGCGAAAAAACCTGACCTCTCCGACATTATAATAAATAATAGACGAGAGGTCATTTTGTCTGAACACAAAACACCATATAAAAGAAAGGATAACAGCCAGACGAAATCACGATGTTTATTATGACGGAGAGAGTCATTATTATATTGACGGATCGGTTTATAAGGGTGGAAAACTGTTGCTATTAGCTTATGATGAAGAAAACGAAAAATATTATCAGGTTGAAAATGGCAGGATGGTTTTTGTTAAACCCACTGGCATATAAGAGAGATAGATTATATAACGTCCATAAATCCAATTAGAAATGCCTGATTAAAATAACACGAAATTAATTTAATATAAATATACAATAGCAGCTTCGGTAGAAGCTGCTATTGTATATAATGACAGTAATATGCTGAATATTATTTAGTCCCAGTAGACCCAAATCCTCCATCACCTCGCACTGTATCACTTAATTCCTCAGTCTCAACGAATTCAGCAGTGATATAAGGTGTGAGTACAAGCTGTGCAATTCTGTCGCCGGGTTCAACGGTTACAGGGGATTGTGAATGGTTGTGTAATGCAACCATAAGCTCGCCGCGGTAATCAGAGTCAATAACGCCGACCTTATTGGCTGGGGCAAGACCTTTTTTGCACGCCATACCGCTTCGTGCGTATACAAGACCAACAAGGCCTTCTGGGATTTCCATAGCAATCCCTGTCTTGATGAATTCTGTAGTACCAGCGTTGATTATCACTGGTTCAGTCATTCCGGAATAGAGGTCTGCACCGGCAGAGAATTCTGTACCATAAGTTGGAACTATTGCATTTGGTGTAAGCTTTTTAAATTTAACTGTCTGTTTCATTGATAATTATTCTCCTTAATATTATTGATATTCAGGTGACTGACTAATACCTGAATTTTTTTATATAGATTTTCCACTGATTATTGATATTCTTCAGCAGTAACTACAGTGCCTTCTTTTAAAGACTGCTGTACAAGTATTGTGCGCTGGTTTGATGAACCCTTGAATTTAAGCATCATATCTTTTAATTCTTCAACAAATCTTCCATCGACGCATACGTCAATATATGAAAGCATTTCTCTGGTTTCAGGATATTTGTCATACATTTTATCCATAATATCCTCATCAAAAAGGTAACCGGTAAAGCACCATATATCCTTGGCCGGATAGTTTTCCTTTACAGCCTTTAGAAGCGGAATAAGTCCCCTTTGATTGGCTGGTTCAAATGGTTCGCCGCCAAGCAGTGTAAGACCAGCAATATAATCTGGCTTCATTGAATTAATTATATCAGATATGGTTGCATCAGTAAAAGGTGTACCATAGTTAAAATCCCACGCAATTTCATTAAAGCAGCCTTTGCAGTGGTGTGTACATCCGCTTACAAAAATGCTTGTACGTACTCCAGGACCATTGGCGATGTCGTTATATTTAATTTCAGCGTAGTTCAAAATATTCCTCCTGATTATGTGCCTTATATGTAAATTAATATGTATAATATCATAAATTGGACAAATATAACAGTGGTTAGAAGTGGCAATTAATATTATAATAACAATAGTTAAAGATTTAACGCATAACGTAATAGAAATAGTATAGCAGACACTACATATGTAAAATGCATAACAGAAAAGAGGCTTTATATGGTTGATATATTTTTTGACAAGTTATACAGATATCCAAGAATTAATGAATGTGTTAGCATAGCAGTTCCATTTGCTAAAGGGGAACTATATAATACGGATAATATAAGCATAGTTCAGAATAAGAGAAAATGTATTATCCAGCCAAAGGTTACGGCAGAGTATGATGACGGTAGTATAAAGTATCTTTTTGTCGATTTTATGGCAGATTTACCAGCTAATAAGTTGGCAAAGGCAGTATTGACAACTACTAAACAGGAGTTAGCTAATCTTATAGCAGACGGACAATCAGAGTGTGCTAAGCATGATGGCATCGTCAGTGTAACACCGGTTAATAATGGCTTTTTAATAAAATGCGGCAGTCTGGAATATGAGGTTGCCAACAACAGCAGTTCAATATTCAGGCAGCTTAATGATTACAGGAAAGTATATACAGATAAGAATTTTGAAGGTCCATATCTTAAGGATAAAGATGGTAATACTTATAAGCTTAAGATTGGAGAGTGGAAGGTTATTGAGGCCGGACCAGTTACTGCAAGCGTAGAAGCTGAGTGCAGTAATATCGCAGCAGGGAATATTGAGAACAAAAATATTAAGGCAGTTATTAAAGTCACTGGTTATGCTGGAAAGCCATGGGTTAATATTACATACAGAATTATCAATACATCAGATGATGAGTTAAAGATAAAGTCGCTTGTATTTTATATTAAGAAATCAGAAGATAGTGTAATTACAGAGCAGTTAAAGCCTCTTAAAATTACAGCAGGTAACGATTCAACAGGCTGTGGTGATATCCGTACAGATAATTCGCATAATGATGGTCCTGTATTTGTGACAAGGGGTACAACAGAGCTTGATATGCTTGAAAAGAAGGCTGATGTCAATAATATAAGAACTGTTGTTGCAACTTCTAATTATAAGACAAGCTTTATAATTGGTAAGAATGGCGAGGAGGTCAATGAGGTAATTGATGATAAATATCTTGTGAAAGAGGCTAATGAGCATTTTGCAGAGGTATTTTATGGAACATTTATGGCTGATTATACTGATGGTGAAGATGGCTTTAGTGTTACGGTTCATCAGGCACAGCAGAATTATCCTAAGGCAGTGAAGTCGTGCAGGGAAGGTGTGGCTGTTATGCTTGTTCCTGAGAATGTCGGGGAGATTACTATGCAGTCAGGAATGGCAAAAGAACAGCAGTTTATGATACATTTTCATAGCCCTGATATGAAGCTGTGGGAGATAGACAACAGGAGTCTTATATACCAGATGCCAGACAGACCATATATAGCACCAGAAGTGTTTAAGAGGGCAGGGGTTATGATTGATGTGTTCCCTGTAAAGTATAATGACGATTTTGAGATATCACTTATGGCAAAAGCAGACGGACATTCAAGATGCTATGGTATGCTTAACTGGGGCGATACGGTAGATCAAGGCTACACTGTTCAGGGACGTGGCGGTGGAAAGCCTGTTTGGAGCAATAATGAATACGATTATCCACATGCCTGTGCACTTATGTATGCAAGAACCGGTGTCAGAAGATTTATGGATTATCTGATTGTGTCAGCAAAGCATTGGATGGATATAGATGTGTGCCATTACAGTAGTAATCCTCTTAGAATTGGCGGACAGTGGGAGCACACGGCAGGACATTGTAAGAATGGTGTTATGGTATGCTCTCACGAGTGGGTCGAGGGTCTGCTTGATTATTACCATTTTACAGGTGATAAGAGAGGTTATGATACAGCAGTTGGAATAGGAGAAAATGTATTAAAACTTCTTGAAACTCCTATGTATCAGGTGCCGGGTGAAGCCAATGCAAGGGAAACCGGCTGGGCACTAAGGACACTTACAGCCCTTTATATAGAGACTAATGATAATAAATGGCTTGTAAAATGTGACTGGATAATTGATAATTTTAAGAAGTGGGAAGAAGAATATGGCGACTGGTTATCACCTTACACAGATAATACAGCCATAAGAGTAGGCTTTATGATATCAATAGCGGTGGGAAGCGTTATGAGATATTACAGAATATTCCCAAGAGAAGATATCAGGCAGATGATATTAAGGGCAGTTGATGACCTGACAGAGAACTGTTATATGGATAATGGTTTGTTCTATTATAAGGAGCTTCCAAGTCTTGCAAGAAATGGCAATAATACCCTGCTTCTTGAAGCACTTGCAATAGCCTATGAGCTTACAGGTAATAAACAGTATCTTGAATATGGACTTAATACGTTCAGGGGTGCTGTGAATGAAGTGCCTAAGGGAGCAGTAGGAGTCAAGACTATTATAGATGATGCGGTAATATGTCAGGGTAATTCAGGGAAAGGATTTGCACAGAGTTTCATACCACTTGCAACTTATTATAATGCAATTAGTGAAAATAATATGACATTCTGACAATAATGTGTTAAAATAAATATTATGATGTATGTGTAAGAGACATAAGATGGCATTTCAGTAATGAAGGATGTCATTTTACTGGGATACACAACACACCGGAAACAGACAGCCATATCAGAAAGAATATACTGATATGGCTGTTTGGGTTAAATAATCATAACACAGAGTAACAGCCTAAGGAGGTTAATTATGAGAATCGGTATAAGAGCACACGATGTGGCATATGCACCACTTAATGAACTTATTCCTAATATACATAATCAGGGATTTCATTGTATGCACATAGCATTAAGCAAGTCTATTAAGGAGTTCAAGCCTGGAGTAGAGACTATGACACCAGGTCTTGCAATGTATATTAAAGAATTATGTGCAGAGAATAAGGTTGATATAGCAGTACTTGGCTGTTACCTTAACCTTTGCAATCCTAATGAGGAGAAGCACAAGGAGATAGTTGAGAAATATAAGGCACATATAAGATTTGCAAGTATACTTGGTTGTGGCGTAGTTGGTACAGAGACAGGTGCTGTCAATGAGGAGTACAAGTATGAGCCGGCTAACCATTCAGAGGAAGCTTTACAGTGCTTTATAGATAATTTAAGACCAATTGTTAAATACGCAGAGCAGTTCGGCGTTATAGTTGCGATTGAACCGGTATGGAAGCATATTGTTAATACAGTTGAGAGAGCAAGAAAGGTTCTTGATGCGATAGCCTCACCTAATCTTCAGATTATATTTGATCCAGTTAACCTTTTATATGTGGGTAATATAGATAAGCAGGATGAGATAATTAATCAGGCATTTGATTTATTATTAAAGGATATAGCAGTTGTCCACTGCAAAGATTATGTCGTTGAAGGTGATGAGCTTAAGTCAATAGCGGCAGGAACAGGTGGACTTAATTATCCTCTTCTTCTTAAGAAGATTAAGGAACATAAGCCATATGTTCATTGCACACTTGAGAATACTGTACCAGAAAATGCAGTAGCAACAAGAGAATTTATGGAAAAACTATATTCAGAAGTGTAGGGAGAAATTATATGCCAGAGAATAATATAGAATTAGCAGGCAATACCAATATCAAGACAAGTCAGGTGGACAAGTCGGTTGATACTCCAGCAGATTTTACAAGTCCTGAAGTGCTTTATAATAAGCTTATAGAAACAATCAGGCAGTATCATCCTTCATCAGATTTATCTGATATAGAGAGAGCATATAAAGTGGCTAAGGAGGCACACGAAGGACAGTTTAGAAAGTCTGGAGAGCCATATATTATTCACCCATTGTGTGTTGCCATTATATTAGCAGAGCTTGAACTTGATAAGGAATCTATTATTGCAGGTCTTTTGCACGATGTTGTGGAAGATACAGTTATGACAAGTGAAGATGTTGCTAGGGAATTTGGCGATGAAGTAGCACTTTTGGTAGATGGTGTAACAAAGCTCACACAGCTTAATTACCAGCACGACAAGATTGAAGTTCAGGCTGAGAACTTAAGAAAAATGTTCCTTGCAATGGCAAAGGATATACGGGTTATTATGATAAAGCTTGCCGATAGGCTTCATAATATGCGTACAATGCAGTACCAGTCACCAGCCAAGCAGGTAGAAAAGTCAAGAGAAACTATGGATATATATGCACCTATTGCCCATAGGTTAGGTATATCCAAGATTAAGGTAGAACTTGATGATTTATCAATGAAGTATCTTATGCCGGATACTTATAATGATCTTGTAAAGCAGGTTGATATTAACAGACCGGGCAGGGAGGCATTTATAAAGAGCATTATCAAAGAAGTAGGTATGCACATTAGCAATGCTGGAATTGAAGCTGAGATAGACGGAAGAGTTAAGCATTTCTTCTCAATATATAGAAAGATGGTTAACCAGAATAAGACACTTGACCAGATATATGATATATTTGCCGTTCGTATAAAGGTTGATACAGTCAAGGATTGTTATGCGGCACTTGGTGTTATTCATGAAATGTATAAGCCAATACCGGGACGTTTTAAAGATTATATAGCAATGCCTAAGCCTAATATGTACCAGTCACTTCATACAACACTTATTGCTTCTAATGGACAGCCATTCGAGGTACAGATAAGAACTTATGAAATGCACAGGATTGCTGAATATGGTATTGCTGCCCACTGGAAGTATAAAGAGGGCAAGACAGGAGAGTCTGATAAGAGTGAGGAAGCTAAGCTTAGCTGGCTAAGACAGATTCTTGAATGGCAGAGAGATATGTCTGATAACAAGGAGTTCTTATCATCAATTAAGAATGACCTTAACCTTTTTTCTGATTCAGTGTACTGTTTTACTCCTACAGGTGATGTTAAGACACTTCCAGCAGGTTCTAATCCAATAGATTTTGCATACAGCATACATAGTGCTGTAGGTAACAAGATGGTTGGTGCAAGGGTCAATAGCAAGCTTGTTAATATTGATTATGAGATTAAGAATGGTGACAGAATTGAGATTATAACATCACAGAATTCCAAAGGACCAAGCCGTGACTGGCTTTCAATGGTTAAGTCAACACAGGCCCGTAACAAGATTAACCAGTGGTTTAAGCAGGAGTTAAAAGAAGACAATATTATAAAGGGCAAGGAACTTATATCTAATTACTGTAAGAGTAAGGGAATTGTTCTTTCTGAGATTAATAAGCCTGAGTTCGTTGAGAAAGCACTAAGAAAATATGGTTACAAAGACTGGAATGCTGTTCTTGCGGCAGTAGGACATGGTGCATTAAAAGAAGGCCAGATTGTCAATAAGCTTAATGAGGAATATCAGAAGACCAAGAAGGCTGAGATAACTGACAAGCAGGTACTTGACAGCATTGTGGCAAGTGAGAGCAAGGACAAAGAGAAGGAGAAGAAGGGCAAAGGCGGTATTGTTGTAAAAGGAATACATGATGTTGCTGTCCGTTTCTCTAAGTGCTGTAATCCAGTGCCTGGTGATGAGATTGTTGGATTTGTTACAAGAGGAAGAGGAATATCAATTCACAGAACAGATTGTGTTAATATTCTTAATTTCCCAGCTAATGAAAGAGCAAGGCTTATTGAAGCTGAGTGGGAGCAGACAGAGAATAAAGATGAGAAGTACAGTGCAGAGATTAATATATATGCAGGCAATAGAAAAGGACTTATTGTCGATATTTCACGTCTGTTTACGGAATCTAATATAGATGTAAGATTTATGAACAGCCGTGTTAATAAGAAACAGCTTGCAACAATCAATCTTGGATTTGTTGTATCTGGTAAGGAAGAACTTAACAGATTAATTGATAATTTAAGAAAGATTGACGGAGTGACAGATATAGAGAGAGCTACAGGCTGATATTTATAACCGCTGTCGTGCGAAGTTAAGATATTTTATATATTGCTTCGTACGACAGCATTTTTGACACAGGGATTGGAGATTATAATGTATAAAATAGATGTAAGAGTATTAGGAATGGTAGGAACGAATTGTTACCTGCTTTGTAATACAGACACTAAAGAGTGTGTGCTTATAGACCCTGCGGATAATGCTGGAAAGATAAGTGAGATGATAGAACAGTCGGGCTGTACGTTAAAGGGAATACTTTTAACACACGGACATTTTGACCATATTATGGCAGCAGATGAAGTGAGGGATAAATATAATGTCAAGGTGTATGCCTCAGCAGAGGAGAAGAATACATTAAGTACACCTCATATTAATCTAGGTGAGGCTTATGGAATGAACTTGTCTGTGAAGGCTGATATATGGCACAATGATGGTGATGTACTTAATCTTGCAGGCTTTGATATTAAGGCAATCCATACACCGGGACATACGGAGGGTGGAACGTGCTATTATATTGAGTCAATCGGCGTGTTATTCTCAGGTGATACACTTTTTTGTGAGTCAGTTGGTAGAACAGATTTCCCAGGTGGAAGTATGAGCGGCATTGTGCATTCAATTAAGGATAAGCTTATGGTGCTTCCAAATGATACCAAAGTGTATACAGGACATGGCGAGGGAACAAGCATAGGATATGAGAGGGTTCATAACCCATTTATAGGTGCATAAGAAAGATGGATAATATGATATATATTAAAATTGATAACGATACATTTTATGATGATGCAATAGTTCTTGTGCGTTCATTTTACCCAAGAATAGAGGTGAAGGCATATAAGCAGGATACAGTTGTCACAGAAGATGATAAAGTGATTGATATAACAGTACCTGATATGATAGGGCTTAACAAGAGCGAAATGCACGATAAATTTAAGTCATATTTATATGACAGGCTCAGCCAGATGACAGGAAAGACACTTCCCTGGGGTTATCTTACAGGAGTGCGTCCAAGCAAGATTGCATATGTTATGCTTGAAGATGGCGAAGACGAGCAGACTATAAAGAAGCATTTTGTGAATAAGCATAAGGCGAGTGAGAAGAAAGCCAGCCTTGCAATAAATGTAGCAAAGAAAGAAATGGACATTCTTAATAAGATAGATTATAAGAATGGTTACAGCTTATATATTGGAATACCATTTTGTCCAAGTATATGCCTGTACTGCTCATTTTCATCATATGCACTTGATGCGTATAAGAATTATGTGGACGATTACCTTGATGCACTTATTAAGGAGATGACTTTTGTAGCAAGGGCGATGAAAGGCAGAAGACTTGATACAGTGTATTTTGGCGGTGGAACACCTACAACGCTTGGTGCGGCACAGCTTGACAGGCTCATAACGGCTTTAAAGGAGCTTTTTGATATTGACGGCTGTCATGAATTTACAGTTGAAGCAGGACGTCCAGACAGCATAACAAGGGATAAGTTAAAGGTGTTAAAGGCACATAATGTTGGAAGAATATCTATTAATCCGCAGACGATGAACCAGCAGACACTTGACCTTATAGGAAGAAAGCACACTGTAGAGCAGATTAAAAATGTGTATTCTATGGCAAGGGAAGAAGGTTTTAATAATATTAATATGGATATTATTCTTGGACTTGTCGGTGAAGATGTTGATGAGGTGGCTCATACATTATCAGAGATTGAGGCGATGAAGCCTGAGAGCCTTACAGTACATTCTCTTGCAATAAAGAGAGCGGCGGCACTTAATATATGGAGAGATAAATATAAGCAGTTATCTACCAATAATACAGATGAGATAATAAGAATGACAGAGGACACAGCCAAAAGACTGTCAATGGAGCCTTATTATATGTATCGTCAGAAGAATATGGCAGGTAATTTTGAGAATGTCGGTTACTCAGTTGAGGGACTTGAATGTATATATAACATTCTTATTATGGAGGAAAAGCAGACAATAATTGCCTGTGGTGCAGGAGCTTCCAGCAAGGTAGTATTTCATAATGAAGCAGATGATAATCATTCAGTCAGAATTGAGAGAATAGAAAATGTAAAAGACGTTCGTAATTATATTCTAAGAATTGATGAAATGATTGATCGAAAGAAGAAATTCTTTGAGGAAAATAATTTCTAGAAATAATAGTTATTGAAATAACAATTTGAAAGGAATTATTATTTGGTAATAATTTCCTTAGGATAGATAGAATTAAATTATATTTAAAGGAATATAGTGTCCTGAAATCAGGATATACGCTTATTATAAAAAATATAGAAATGAGGATAATATGAAGATAGCAGTTGCTTACAAGAATGGAAATGTTTTTGAACATTTCGGACATTCAAGACAATTTAAGATTTATGAAACAGATGGACAGAACATTGTTAAAGAAGAAGTTATAGAGAGTGAAGGCTCTGGACATTCAGCTATGGCAGGTCTTCTTGCAGGTCTTGATATTAATGCTGTTATATGTGGTGGTATCGGTGGTGGTGCTGCCAATGCATTAGGCGAAGCAGGCATAGAAGTATATTCAGGTGTATCAGGAAATGCAGATGAAGCGCTAGAGGCATACCTTAATGGAGAATTGATATCAGAGGGTGTTAATTGCAGTCATCATTCACACGAAGAAGAACAGAACTGTGGAACAGCTGATACAGAAAATGAAAGCTGCGGCTGTGGCTGTGGTTGTGGAAGTGACACAGATGACGGAAGCTGCGGCTGTGGAAGTAATGAAACATCAGGCTGTGGCGGTTGTTCAGGTTGTGGTGGAGGAGCACCTTTATTTGATGGAGCTAATGTAGGCAAGGTGTGCAGAGTACACTACAAAGGAACATTTAACGATGGAACACAGTTCGATTCATCTTATGACAGAGGAGAACCTCTTGAATTCACCTGTGGTGCAGGTATGATGATACTTGGCTTTGATAAGGCTGTAGCTGATATGAATGTAGGAGATATAATAGATATACATTTAATGCCAGAAGAAGCTTATGGAGAGAAAAATCCAGATGCAATTATCACAGTTCCAATCAGCGAGCTTGCAGGTTCAGAAGAACTTAAGGTTGATGATATGGTATATCTTCAGAATGTATATGGACAGCCATTTCCAGCTAAGGTAACAGCCTTAACAGATAATGATATAACATTTGATGCTAACCACGAGATGGCAGGAAAAGAACTTAACTTTAAGATTGAGCTTGTAGAAGTTAAATAAGACTTGAGTAGATTATTAACTTAATAAAATAGATAATAATAGATATTATGGTAGATTTTAATCATCGGACTGGATAGATTATTAAGAATAAATCTCCCTGTAACTTATATCCGGAAGCAAAGGCTTAGGAAAGATATAAGTTACAGGGAGATTTTATCAGCTTTAAGTATTATTATATATAAATGGTTTATTGTTCTAATCTATACTTGTGAAATGTTTAGAGCGTATTCATTAAAATATATTGGCCTATTCTTAATATTAAATATTGAGAATTATTTTAATATGGAATTATTCTTCCTCATCAATTATTCGTCTTGCAACGTATACACCACTTGCAGAAGCGTGTGATAATGAATGTGTAACGCCGCTTCCGTCACCGATTATGTAAAGACCTTTGTACTTGGTTTCAAGGTTGTTGTCAATCTCAACTTCCATATTGTAGAATTTGACCTCAACACCATATAAAAGAGTGTCGTCATTGGCAGTACCTGGAGCAATCTTATCAAGAGCGTAAATCATCTCTATTATTCCATCAAGTATACGCTTAGGAAGAACAAGGCTTAAATCGCCGGGAGTAGCAGAAAGAGTAGGTCTTACAAGTCCTTCTTCAATTCTTTTATCTGTGCTTCGTCTGCCTCGTATAAGGTCACCGAATCTTTGGACAATTACACCGCCGCCAAGCATATTAGAAAGACGTGCAATACTTTCACCATATCCGTTGCTGTCTTTGAAAGGTTCAGAAAAGTGCTTTGCAACAAGCAGGGCAAAGTTAGTATTTTCAGTCTGTTTATCACTGCCTTCATAGCTGTGTCCATTAACAGTTACAATGCCGTTAGTATTCTCATTAACAACGATACCATTAGGATTCATACAGAAGGTGCGGACTAAATCCTCAAACTTTTCAGTCCTGTATACAATCTTACTTTCGTATAATTCATCTGTAAGATGTGCAAATATAACAGCAGGAAGTTCAACTCTTACGCCGATGTCAACACGGTTTGATTTGGTTGGAATATCTAAGTCCTGACAGACTTTTTCAATCCATTTGCTTCCGCTTCTTCCAACAGATACAACACATTTGTTGCAGTCCATATAGGCATCTTTGTAATATATCCGGTAATTATTATCGATTATTTCAATATTGGTAACAGGAGTATTAAAGTAGAAATCAATATGCTCCTTCATTTCATTGTACATATTTTCAAGGACAATATAATTAATATCAGTTCCAAGATGTCTTACAGAAGCATCAAGAAGCTTTAATTTGTTCTGCATACATAAAGTCTTGAACTTAGTACCGGCAGTTGAGTACATATGCGTATCCTCGCCGCCGTGGGAAGTATTGATGGTATCAACATATTTCATAAGACCGATAGCTTCTTCCTTGCCGATATATTCATAAAGAGTACCGCCAAAGTCATTAGTAATGTTGTATTTGCCATCAGAAAATGCTCCGGCACCGCCAAAGCCATTCATAATGGCACAGGTTGGGCATTTGATACAGGATTTGATATTCTTTCCGTCAATTGGACATTTTCTCTTCTCTAAAGTATTACCTTCCTCAAATACGGCAACCTTTAAATCAGGAGCTTTCTTCATAAGCTCATAAGCAGAGAATATTCCGCCCGGACCAGCACCTATAATTATTACATCATATTTCATTAAATATTCACCCCACAATCGTTAATCGTCCTAAGTATTATATTATAAAAGCAGGATTATTAACAAGCAAAACAATTAAGATATGAATATTAATCTTGAAAGTGTTGTAAATACAACATATTAATGCGGAATGAAGATGTTACAATCCAGACATACTAATAATCCACATACAGATAAGTGTAATTGTGGTCTTACAAGATATACAGGTAAGAGTGACTGTAAGCTTACAAGATAATAAAGCAGATTATAATATGATGCACATATAAGCATAACAGCCAGCTTATATATAAAGCTGATAAATTACCAGCAGATAGATTGAAAAATATAATAAAAATAATGGAGAAATTATATGAACAGGACAGAACAGATTAAAGGCTATCTTAAAAGACTTGGTGATGGTGAAAGTCTTGAGAATGTTAAGAAAGATTTTGCTAAGGAATTCAATGATGTCAATCCAATAGAGATTATGGAAGCGGAGCAGGCGTTGATAGCAGAGGGAACACCTATATCAGAGGTTTCAAAGCTGTGTGATGTTCACTCAGCATTATTTCACGGTGCGACTAAGGAAGAAAGAATAGCCAAGGCGGAAAATGAAATATCAGAGATGAAAAAGTACTATGATGACACAATGAAAGGTATGACTAAGAGTGCCATTGCAGATATGCGTAAAGACAGAGAAAGCATTTTTAATAAACTGGCTATGATAAGCGGCCACCCATTAAATACTTTTGTGAAAGAAAATAAGGCAATCCAGCAGGTTATTGATGATATTAAAGAAAATATTACAAGCGGACATATTGATATAAAGGCACTGAAAGAGAAGATATATAAGCTCAGGGAGTTATCTATTCATTATGCCAAGAAAGGGGATTTGTTATATCCGGTGCTTAATGTACGATATAAAATCAGCGGACCTTCGGCGGTTATGTGGACAGTTGATGATGAGATAAGAGATGAGCTGTCAGACATAGCAAAGCAGTTAAATTACGTGGACGGTAATAACAGTAGCAAAGCAGACAATAATAACAGTGCGGATAACAATAATGGTAAAAGTCCGGACGGTAAATTAATTGAAAGAATAGAAAATGTTATAAAGAGGGCAGAGGAGATGATATATAAGGAAGATAATATATTGTATCCTAACTGTGCCGCTAATTTTACGGAAGCTGAGTGGATTGGAATATATCACGATTCCAAAGATTATGCCGTGTGCCTTGATACAGTATCAGACAGATGGGAGAAAGCAGAAGAAGTAGAAAATGTGTATAAACCTGAAGTGTCAGAACAATCTGATAAGAAAGAAGATGTTCAGAATGAGTTATATATGGCAGGCGGACATATGACACTTTCGCAGCTTGAGGCACTGCTCAATGCAATACCAATGGAGATAACATTTGTTGATGAAGATAATATCAACAGATATTTTAATGAAGGGTCAAAGGTATTTAAAAGACCTGTTATGGCAATTGACAGGGAGGTATTCTCGTGCCACCCACCAAAGATTGAGGCAAAGGTCAGAAGAATTATAGAAGAATTCAGGATAGGAACACTTGATGAAGTACCTGTCTGGATGGATAAACAAGGAAGGACTATGCTTGTTAAATATATTGCGGTAAGGGACAAGCAGGGAAATTATGTTGGAACTCTTGAGGCGGTTCAGGATATGGAATTTGCTAAAGAACATTTTGCAAAGCTTAAATAAACGTGTATACAAGGTTTCTCTTTAAATATAGCCGATAAGGACATTGACATTTCTTTCACATAAAAATATAATATAATATTGTCTGAATGGAAGTGATTCAGCATTAAGTATATTGATATGGTAGAATTATGAAGAATAACAATAACGAACTCATTGATTATATGATTAATGATTTTAAAAGTGGAATTAAGCACGGAGTGCTTGTTGCCAATCTGACATATGAGCTTGCACAGATGTGTGGCTTGTCTAAGGATGAGGCATACGAATTAAAGATTGCTGCGATGGTTCACGATGTTGGAAAGTTAAAGCTTTCAGAATATCTGTATGGAAGAACCGATGAGGCACTTCCGGAAGATGAGAAGCAGTATATGAGTATGCACTCAAAGATAAGCTATGATCTATTGAAAAAATACGATTATTCAGATAATATAATGGATGTAGTTCTTTCACATCACGAATGTTTTGATGGAAGCGGATATCCTAATGGGCTTGTTGGTGAGCAGATACCATTAGGAGCAAGAATATTAAAGGTTGCAGATGAATTTGCGGCACTTATATCAGACAGACCATATAGGAAAGCATTTGATATAGACACTGCTGTTACAATTATGATAGACGAGATTAAGAATATGGATATGAGAGTATTCCTTTTATTCCAGAGGCTTATTCACGAGGATTCGACCATAGAATTGATTAATAATAGCAGATTAGATATTGATGATTTGGATATAAGTGATATACTAAAAATCAGTCAAGATTAGGAGTAACCTAATTATGCCTTAGGGCAAATAAAACAGGCTGTTAATACAGCTAAGAAGAATGAGGTAATTAACTATGGCAGAGTCAATGGTTGGCTTAAAGAGAACACACAGATGCACAGAAGTTTCAAGTGCAGATATTGGCAGTACAGTTACAGTTATGGGCTGGGTTGCTAAAAGACGTAATCTTGGTTCACTTATATTTGTGGATTTAAGAGACAGAAGCGGTCTTTTACAGATTCTTTTTGATGAGAATATTATCGGCAAAGAAGGATTTGACAAGGCATATACATTAAGAAATGAATTCGTAATAGCTGTAGTAGGTAAGGTTATTAAGAGAAGTGGAGCAGTTAATGACAATCTTAAGACCGGTGATATTGAGATTGCGGCTGAATCATTAAGAATACTTTCTGAGTCAGAGACACCTCCATTTCCAATTGAGGATAATATTAATACTAAAGAAGATATAAGACTTAAATATAGATGCCTTGATCTTAGACGTCCTGATATCCAGTCTAATATCATTATGAGAAGCAAGGTTGCCACTCTTACAAGAGCATTTCTTGCTAATGAAGGTTTCCTTGAAATAGAGACACCTATGCTTACTAAGTCAACTCCGGAAGGAGCAAGAGATTATCTTGTGCCAAGCAGGGTTCATCCAGGAAAATTCTATGCACTTCCACAGTCACCACAGCTCTTTAAGCAGATGCTTATGTGCTCTGGATATGACAGATATATGCAGATTGCAAGATGTTTCAGAGATGAAGATTTAAGAGCTGACAGACAGCCGGAATTCACTCAGATAGATATGGAATTGTCATTTGTTGACGTTGATGATGTAATTGATGTTAATGAAAGACTTTTAGCATATCTTTTCAAAGAGGTATTAGATATTGATGTACAGCTTCCAATCCAGCGTATGACATGGCAGGAAGCTATGGATAGATTTGGTTCTGATAAGCCAGATTTAAGATTTGGTATGGAACTTAAGAATGTTACAGACATAGTAAAGAACTGTGGTTTCGGCGTATTTACAGGGGCTATCGAGAATGGTGGAACTGTAAGAGGTATTAATGCCAATGGACAGGGAAGTATGCCTCGTAAGAAGATTGATGCACTTGTCGACTTTGCAAAGGGATATGGTGCAAAGGGTCTTGCTTATATAGCTATTCACGAAGATGGTTCACTTAAGTCTTCATTCTCTAAGTTTATGACTGAGGATGAGATGAACGCACTTGTTGAGGCTATGGAAGGTAAGCCGGGTGACCTTCTTTTATTTGCTGCTGACCGCAATAAGATTGTATGGAATGTACTTGGAGCATTAAGAGTTGAACTTGCTGGACAGATGGGACTTCTTGATAAGAATGATTATAAGTTCCTCTGGGTAACAGAATTCCCACAGTTTGAGTGGTCAGATGAAGAAGAGAGATTCGTAGCTATGCATCATCCATTTACTATGCCTATGGATGAGGATCTTGATAAGCTTGAGTCAGACCCAGGTTCAGTACGTGCCAAGGCTTATGATATTGTACTTAACGGTACAGAGATAGGTGGTGGTTCAGTAAGAATCCATCAGGCTGATGTACAGTCAAGAATGTTTAAGGCACTTGGTCTTACAGATGAAGTTGCTAATGAGAAGTTTGGTTTCTTACTTGATGCGTTCAAGTACGGAGTACCACCACACGCTGGTCTTGCATATGGTCTTGACAGACTTGTTATGCTTATGGCTAAGAGAGATTCAATAAGAGATGTTATTGCATTTCCTAAGGTAAAGGATGCTTCCTGCCTTCTTACTAATGCACCAGATGTAGTAGATGCAAAACAGCTTGAAGACTTATCTATCAGAATTACAGAGTCAGAACAGGAATAATATTTTAAGAGCATTTGAAAGTATTTAATGGATATTTTCAAATGCTTTTTTTAACTATATTTTTAGACAATACTTTGTGAAATCTGGATGAAAATAATGGCTTTATCAGCTTTTTTTTAGCAAAAATATTGCATTTGAATAATCATGGGTATATACTTTTTTTATAAATCTTTGCAAAACTATAACAAAAGACTGGAGAAAAATTATGACAGAGAATCAGTATATAAGGGCAAACAGGACTGTTTTATTTACAGTTCTCATAGTATTTGGTTATATTGCGCTGACCCTGATGGCAGCATTAGGAGTGGGTGACGGACATAACAAAGGAAAGATTTTAATACAGTTTGTTGTGGCACTTGCTGTAATTATTGTATCAGTAGCTGCTTATATTTTAAGGAAGAAGACCAGAGTGTGTGAATTAACGATTGCGGTATCAATGGCATTTGGATATGTTGTTCTTATACTGCTTAATTCAACTGATGGTGTATGGACATATGTACTTCCTTTGATTATGGCTTCGATGGTATATCTTAATGAAAAACTAATATTGTGGGCTGATGGCGTTGCGATAGCTGGTAATGTCATAAGACTTATTATGGATTATAATATGTATAATGGAGTGGCTATGGCAAGCAGGGTTCTTGCTATATTAGTATTGGTTATTGTTACATGTATATCTCTTAGTGTAACAAAGCTGCTTAAGCAGTTTTTTGCAGAGAATATGAACAAGATAGAGGCAGCAGCAGTTATACAGAAAGAGAATAACGAGAAGATGGTTGTTGTAGCTGATAATATAACCAGACATTTCGGACAGGCTATGGATATGCTTGATGAGTTAGAAAAGAGCATAGATATAAACCACAATTCAATGAAAGATATAGCAGAAAGCACAGAAAGCACAGCAGAAGCCATACAAAGACAGGCCACTATGTGTGCAGAGATTCAAGAAAACACTGATATTGCTGAAAAAGAGATAAGCGAGATGGTTGAGGCTTCACACAGAACAGATGAGACTGTTAATGATAGTAAGGCTATAGTAGTTGAACTTAAGGAACAGGCACAGAATGTACATGATGCAAGCAATATAATCGTAGATGTGATTAACAGTCTTACAGAAAAGGTTGATGATGTACAGGGATTTATTGGTTCTATCGTAGAGATTTCAAGCCAGACTAACCTTCTTGCATTAAATGCTTCAATAGAAGCAGCAAGAGCAGGAGAAGCCGGAAAGGGTTTCGCAGTAGTAGCCGAAGAGATAAGACAGCTCTCAGAACAGACTAAGAATGCATCTTCAAGCATAACAGATATAATCAATAATCTTTATGAAGATACGAAGAAAGCTAATGAGAGCATAAAAGCGTCAGTTGAGTCAGTTAATAAGCAGAATGAACTTATTGATAATACAAGAGTGACTTTTGAGGACGTAGGAAAAACAGTTGATAATCTTATGAACAATATACATTCTGCAGAGCAGAGCATTAACAAGATACTGGATTCAACTTCTGTTATTTCTGATAATATTTCACATTTATCAGCAACAGGAGAAGAGGTAGCAGCTGCTTCAACTGAAGGCCTAAAAGTATCTGACACAACAGTTGAAAGTATGAAGAACTGTAAGAATATATTACATAACATATATCTTCTTGCAGAGGATTTAAAGAGTTCAGTAGATAACTAAATGGATTGTAAGAGATTAAGCAGATTACAATGTATTGCAAGACTAGCAGTTGATTATTATAAGTTGTAATTAATAATATAATCAGGATGGTTTTGCAGGGTTATTAATATTTATAAGACAACAGTATGTTTATTATAAGGAGTGCAAATGACATTTTATGTCTGCATTATTTATAAAAGACAGCTGTTGTTTTTTTATGTAATAGGGAATTTCGATAGAATTTCCTATACATAAAAGGTGCTATGTGCCGATGATGCACACTTGCACGAAGATGTAGGTTGTCGCAAGCGACAGTGCTTAGTGTGAGAAGGTGCTTCATATATTTTATTTATATAGGAATATTTTATGCTTGACTTGAAGTTAACTCTAAATGCTATTATCAAAATGTAGAGTTAATAATCAGGTTTAATTAATAATTATATGAGGTGATTAATTATGAGAAGAAATAATATTAGAAAAACAGAGGCACTTATAATGGCATTTGCATTATCAGCAAGCCTGTTGTTAACAAGTTGTGGCAACCAAAATACTAATGGTGACAGTGTTAATGAAAATAATAGTACAACAGACGAAGCTGGAATTAATCACGATTATCCGGTAATGTTGTTCTCTTATGATAAGAATGATACTAATTATGAAGAACCAGAAGCGTTTAATTCAGAATATCTTGGCGGCAATTATGGTGAGATTGAGAAGATAGAATATTATTCTCCAACTACTAATGCTACAAGAAATGCCAATGTGTATCTTCCATATGGATATGATAAGAGTAAAAGCTATCCTGTAGTATATCTTCTTCACGGAATGAGTGGAACATATGAAGATTACAGGGTTCTTGGTGCAAGACCAACAGCACAGAATATTGTGTATGAATACAACCGCAACGATATGATATTAGTAAGCTTTACTGTATTTACAGATGTTGACAGAAAGCAGGAATCTGATTATGGATTTTCAGATTTAACTGCAAGATATGATGCCTGTGAAAATGATGTGATTAATGCTCTTATTCCATATATTAATTCGCATTATTCAACTAAGATAGGCAGGGAATACACAGGAATTGCGGGATATTCATTAGGTGGACGGGAAGCTCTTTATTTATGCTTTGCACACCCTGATATATTTGGGTATGTAGGTGCATTTGAGCCTGTTGGAGGAGTTGTTAATACAGGAAGCGGTGAAACATTATATGGCAACAGGGGATATCTTCTTCCTGAGCTTGTTAAGGAAGGCGGGGAAGCACCACTTCTTACACTTATAGTAACAGGTGATGAAGATCCATATTGCAGGGTATCATCAGAGAATTATTCAAGATATATGACAGAACATTCAATTGACCATATATTCTATTACAGACACGGCGGACACGAGGCAGGTGTATGGAATAATGGCTTATATAACTTTCTAAGGCGGATATTCTAATGAAGATTGTATTAAATAACTTAATTATTGTACAAATGTATAATTATACATTGACTTATTGATAAATAATCTATAAAATTAATAGTCAAACAGGTTGTATAACTACAACTATAGAAAATGGAGGTTGTAATATGTATTCATTTGATGAAGTATTGAACTATGATCCAGAATTAGCTAAAGCTATGGATGATGAGTTAGCAAGACAGAGAAGCCATATTGAATTAATAGCTTCTGAGAACCTTGTAAGTAAAGCTGTTATGGCAGCTATGGGAAGCCCTCTTACTAACAAGTATGCAGAAGGATATCCTGGAAAGAGATATTATGGTGGCTGCGAATATGTAGATGTTGTTGAAACACTTGCAATTGAGAGAGCTAAGAAGTTATTTGGTTGTGAATATGCCAATGTTCAGCCACATTCAGGTGCACAGGCTAACCTTGCAGCATTCTTTGCTATGGTAGAATCAGGTGATACTGTTATGGGTATGAGCCTTGACTGTGGTGGACACCTTTCACATGGTTCACCAGTTAATATCTCTGGTAAATATTTTAATATAGTTCCTTATGGAGTTACAGCTGAAGGCTTTATAGATTATGATGAAGTATTAAGAATTGCTAAGGAATGTAAGCCAAAGATGATCATTGCTGGTGCATCTGCATATGCAAGAGTTATTGATTTTAAGAAGTTCAGAGAGATAGCTGATGAAGTTGGTGCTTATCTTATGGTAGATATGGCTCATATTGCTGGTCTTGTAGCAGGTGGAGAGCATCCAAGCCCTATCCCTTATGCTGATGTAGTTACAACTACAACTCATAAAACATTAAGAGGACCAAGAGGTGGTATGATTCTTTCATCAGCAGAAGCTGCTGAAAAGTTTAAGTTTAACAAGGCTGTATTCCCAGGAATCCAGGGAGGTCCACTTATGCATGTTATTGCTGGTAAGGCAGTATGCTTAAAGGAAGCACTTGACCCAAGCTTTAAGACTTATGCTAAGAACATTGTTGATAATGCACAGGCTCTTTGTACAGGACTTATGAACAGAGGTTTTGATATCGTATCTGGTGGTACAGATAATCACCTTATGCTTGTTAACCTTTTAAGCAAGAATAAGACTGGTAAGGAAGTAGAAAAGCTTCTTGATGCAGCTAACATTACATGCAACAAGAACACTATCCCTAACGATCCAGCTTCACCTTTCGTAACAAGTGGTATCAGACTTGGTACAGCAGCAGTTACAACAAGAGGCTTCAACACAGCAGATATGGATGTAGTAGCAGAAGCTATTGCTTTACTTGTAGATGACGTTGATGCTAATCAGGCTAAGGCTATGGCTATGGTTAAGGAACTTACAGACAAGTATCCTCTTTATGAATAATGCTGGAATATATAAGAAATGAACTTCTGGGGATGACTGATAAAGGAGAATATGCAGCATTTACATCCTCACTTATTCCTGGCTGCGATAATATAATAGGAATAAGACAACCGGTATTAAAGCAATATGCAAAACAGCTGATAAAGGAGAATAAGGATTTCCGGCAGCTGCTTAGTGAACCGGATATTTATCAGGAAGAAACACTGCTTAGAAGCTACATAATAGGAATGGGAACAGCGAAGGAGAAAGACTTTAAGAAGGCTTTAAAAGACTTCAACACATTCGTTCCTCTTGTGAACAACTGGGCTGTAAACGACAGCTTCTGTGTAGAATTCAGGGTTATGGATATGTTTCGGGACGAGTTTCTGCCATACATAAAGGAATGTATAGAATCGTTTGATGAATACAGGGCAAGAGTAGGGCTTATAATGCTGTTAGACCACTATTTAAAGGTTGATATGCATGGCATGAAAAGACCGAGAATGAAAAAGGTTACTATTAAAGATATAGAAAGCACAGATGAAATAAATTGTGCTAATGGTTTATATCTTGATGATATATTTTCACTTGTAAACAGGGATTTTTCGGCCTATGGATATTATACACAGATGGCAGCAGGCTGGCTTCTTGCGGAATGTTTTGTTACATTTCCAAAAAGAACGTGGGAATATCTTACAGATACCGACTGCTTAAAGTTAGATAAGTTGTCATATCAGAAGGCGGTACGAAAGATATGTGAATCGCTCACGCCGGATAAAGAAGTTAAACTAAAAGTTAAAAAGGATCTGAAGCAGATGTAATAATCTGTTTCAGGTCTTTTTTTATTGCTTTAGTATATTTTAATAATTTGAATATCAAAATAACCTTGACAAACACATAAGTTTTGTAGTATAAAAATAATGTTTGAAAATCAAAGTAAGATAATCAAATTGTTAGCAAGTCAAATAAATAAGGACAAAAAAGTATGATAAGAACAAGAATCATAGGAACAGGAAGCTATGTTCCACCAGATATATTGACTAACGATAATCTGTCAGAAATGGTAGATACGAGTGATGAGTGGATAAGGACAAGAACTGGTATATGTAACAGACATATAGCAAAAGATATGGATAATGCTGATATGGCATATAACGCTGCAAGAAATGCAGTAGAGGATGCACGTATTGAAGCTTCTAAGATTGGTCTGATTATAGTTGCAACGTCAACTCCTGATTATGCTTTTCCTAATCAGGCATCACTTGTACAGGCAAAGCTTAAAGCAGTAAATGCTATGTGTTTTGATGTAAGTGCAGCATGTTCAGGTTTTATTACAGCCCTGGATATTGCAGCTTCAATGTTAAAGGCAGGTTCGTATAAATATGCACTTGTTATTGGTTCAGAAAAAATGTCAGAAATAGTTAACTGGAAAGACAGAAGTGTGTGTGTGCTTTTTGGAGATGGTGCTGGTGCAGTGGTTCTTAAAGCAGTTGATAACAACACAGAAGATGTTACAGGTGCCTTAGTTGGTCATGAAAGAGGAATTATTGACAGCAATATCTACAATGATGGAACAGGTGCATCTGTTTTAACAGGTGGCAGAAGATTTTCTGATTCATGCAGCACAGATATATTTATACATATGGATGGACAGGAAGTGTTTAAATTCGCCGTAAAGAGTGTTCCTACAGCTATAGAAACACTTTTACATAATAATAATATGGATATTAATGAAGTTGATAAGTTCATATTGCATCAGGCTAATGTACGTATTATAGAGAGTGTAGCTAAAAGACTTAAGGCTGATAAAGATAAGTTTCCAGTCAATCTGAATGAATATGGAAATACATCATCAGCAAGCATTCCTATTCTGCTTGATGAGTTAAACAGGAATGGAAGCTTAAAACAGGGAGAGAAGCTTGTACTTGCCGGTTTTGGTGCAGGATTAAGCTGGGGAAGTATTCTGCTTGTATGGTAGCACGGTTAAAGATGCTAAGCTTATTATATAGATATTTGCAGACTGCTTACTAAAAGATATCAGGCAGCCGGATAAGCGGCATTTTAACATATATAAGATGTTTATGGCAAAAGCTTTGCCATAGATATCAAAGTTGTGGGCTTTTGACCCCGACAACATATAATAAAAAATAATAAGAATTAAGGAGATTTAACATTATGTTTGAAAAAGTAAGAGAATTAGTTGCAGCACAGTTAGGTATAGATGAGGCAGTTATTAAGCCTGAGTCTAATTTCAAGGAAGATCTTAAGGCAGATTCACTTGATCTTTTTGAACTTGTTATGTCACTTGAGGATGAGTGTTCAGTAACTATTCCATCTGAGGAGCTTGAAAAGATTCTTACAGTACAGGATGTTGTTGATTATATCGAGGCTAACCAGAAATAGTTATAAATGTCAGGAAGGAAGATAAGTTATGAAAACTCGTGTAACAGAGCTTCTTAATATAGAATATCCTGTTATACAGGGCGGTATGGCATGGGTTGCAGATGCTAATCTGGCAGCCCACGTCAGCAAAGCCGGTGGAATGGGATTTATTGGAGCAGCTAATGCGCCGGCAGAATGGGTTAAAGAACAGATACATATTGCAAGAAAGATAACAGATAAGCCAGTTGGTGTTAATATTATGCTTTTAAGTGATTATGCAGATGAGATAGCACAGCTTGTTATTGATGAGCATATAGAAGCAGTAACAACAGGTGCAGGCAATCCAAGCAAATATATGAAGGCCTGGAAGGAAGCTGGAATAAGGGTTATTCCTGTTGTGGCATCAGTTGCACTTGCAAGAATGATGGAACGTGCCGGAGCAGATGCAGTTGTAGCAGAGGGCATGGAATCAGGTGGACATATCGGCGAGGAAACGACCATGACACTTGTACCACAGGTTGTTGATGCAGTTAATATTCCTGTTATAGCAGCTGGCGGAATAGGTGATGGCAGAGGTGTATGTGCGGCATTTATGCTTGGTGCAGAGGCTGTACAGATGGGAACAAGATTCGTTGTGGCTAAGGAGTCAAATGTCCATCAGAATTATAAGGACAGAGTTATAGCTGCCAAGGATATAGATTCAGTAGTAACTGGCAGAAGTACAGGTCATCCAGTAAGGTCACTTAGAAACAGCATGACAAGAGAGTATCTTGATATGGAAAAAGAAGGCGTTGAGTTTGAAAAGCTTGAAAGACTTACTCTTGGAACACTAAGAAAGGCTGTTGTGGATGGTGATGTCAAGCAGGGAACTGTAATGGCAGGTCAGATAGCAGGTCTTGTCAATAAGGAACAGACATGTGAAGAGATTATTAAGGAGCTTATGAAGGAAGTCTCTGAGGTATATAATTCACATAATAAGCTGGCATAAAACAGTGTATGGAAATGAGGATTTAAAAGGTATGGGAAAAACAGTTGTAATGTTTCCAGGACAGGGAAGCCAGCGTACTGGAATGGGAAGAGAAAGCTATAATAGCTGCACTTCATCAGTAAAGTGCTTTAAGAAGGCTGGTGAACTGACAGGTATCAATATGGAGCATTTAATATTTGAAGAAAATGATCTTCTTGATAAAACCGAGTATACACAGATTGCGTTATATGTAACAGAAATCGCCCAGCTTGCTGATATGGTTGAGCAGGGCCTTACGTATGATGCAGCTATTGGACTTTCATTAGGTGAATATAGTGCACTTACTGCAAGTGGTGCGCTATCTTATGAAGATGGTGTAAGACTTGTAAGAAACCGTGGAATATATATGGAACAGGAGGTTCCGGCTGGTATAGGCGCCATGGCTGCAGTTATCGGGCTTACATCAGATGAGGTTGACAGTGTACTTGCTAAATATAACAAGGATAAAAGTGGGAACACAGAGTCTGATAATGATATGTATCCTGATACAGTTTCCGCAGCTAATTACAACTGCCCTGGCCAGATAGTAATATCAGGTAAAAAGGAATGTGTACAGGAGGCTATGGAAGTGCTTAAGGAAGCAGGAGCAAGAAGAACACTCCTTCTTAATGTAAGTGGACCGTTTCATTCAAAGCTTCTTAAGGGCGCAGGTGATAAGCTTATGAAGGATCTTGAAAAAGTTACTTTTGATAAAGTGAAGTATCCTTATGTGGCAAACTGTACAGCTGAGTATGTGGATGAGAATACATCCAGTGGATATATAAAAGAACTTCTTTCAAAGCAGGTATATAGTTCAGTACGTTTTGAACAGTCAGTCAGAAAAATGATAGCCGATGGTTATGATACATTTGTTGAGGTGGGACCAGGAAAGACTTTATCTGGCTTTGTTAAAAAGATAGCTAAGAGCATGGAAAAGGAAGTAGTTATAAAATAACAGGCAATAAATGCAGACAAGATATTGGTAAGGCTTTAGCAATATTGTATCGATGAAAGGCAGTGTGTTATGTGTATGGATAATTGTATAAAAAGATATGAAAACAAGATAGTGCTTGTAACCGGAGCTAGCAGAGGAATAGGAGCTGCTATAGCTGCCCGTTTTGCCAAAGAGGGGGCTGTGGTTATTGTTAATTACAGTGGTAATGATGAGGCAGCAGATAGAACAGTTGAAAATATTCTGGCTGCCAACGGAAAGGCAGAAAAATACAAGTGTCAGGTTGATTCGTATGAAGAAACTGAAAAAATGATTACATATATAATGGATAAATATAAGAGAATAGACATTCTTATAAATAATGCAGGTATAACAAAAGATGGTCTTATCATGAGAATGAAAGAGGAAGATTTTGACAGAGTTATAGATGTTAATCTTAAGGGAACATTTAACTGCATAAGACACGTAAGCAGATACATGTTAAAGCAAAGAAGCGGAAGAATAATCAATATGTCATCAGTTGTAGGCATAGCTGGTAATGCAGGACAGGTTAATTACAGTGCTTCTAAAGCAGGTGTGATAGGTATTACCAAATCTGCGGCAAAGGAGCTTGCATCGCGAGGAATAACTGTTAATGCAGTTGCACCTGGATATATTGATACAGATATGACAAAGGTTTTATCTGATGAACAGAAGAAGTCAGTACTTGATATGATTCCTCTTTCAAGAATGGGAAGCGTGGATGATATAAGCAATGCTGTAGCATTTCTGGCATCAGATGAAGCAGCATACATAACAGGACAGGTGATATCAGTAGATGGAGGTATGAATATCTGATGAGAAGAGTAGTTGTTACAGGTATGGGTGCAATAACACCTATAGGTTTAAGTGTGGATGAATTCTGGAATTCTGTTAAAGAGAATACAGTTGGAATAGATAATATAACAAGATTTGATACAACAGATTATAAGGTTAAGCTTGCAGCAGAGGTAAAGGATTTTGATGCTAAGAATTATATGGATTTCAAGGCAGCCAAAAGGATGGAAAAGTTCAGCCAGTATGCTGTTGCGGCCGCGCATGAGGCTATGAAGGATTCGGGGCTTGATATGGCTAAAGAGGATGCTTTCCGTGTTGGTGTATCAGTAGGCTCTGGTGTTGGAAGCCTTGAAGCTATGGAAAGCAATCACAAGAAGCTTCTTGAAAAGGGTCCATCTAGGATTAATCCGCTTCTTGTACCTCTTATGATAACTAACATGGCAGCTGGCAATGTATCAATACAGCTAGGTTTAAAGGGTAAGAATATAAATGTTGTTACAGCATGTGCTACTGGAACTAACTCTATAGGTGAAGGCTATAGAAGCATACAGCATGGAGAAGCAGATGTTATGTTTGCAGGTGGAACTGAAAGTTCTATATCTCCTATTGGAATCGGTGGTTTTGCTGCGCTTACAGCACTTTCAACATCTACAGACCCTAAGAGAGCCTCTATCCCATTTGACAAAGAAAGAAATGGCTTTGTCATGGGTGAAGGAGCAGGTGTGGTTGTACTTGAAGAACTGGAGCATGCTTTAAAGAGAGGAGCGCATATATATGCAGAGATCACAGGCTATGGCTGTTCTTCTGATGCATACCATATAACATCACCTATGGAGGATGGAAGTGGAGCTGCATATGCTATGACAAGTGCCATGAAGGAAGCAGAAGTAAAACCAGATGATATCGATTATATAAATGCACATGGAACAAGTACCCATCATAATGATCTTTTTGAGACAAGGGCGATCAAGCTGGCACTTAAGGATGCAGCTTACAATGTGCCTGTAAGTTCAACAAAATCCATGGTTGGACATCTGCTTGGTGCAGCGGGCGCAGTTGAGTTCATAGCCTGTGTCAAGTCAATCCAGGATGGTTATATACATCCAAATGTAGGACTATCAGAAACAGAGGAAGAAATGGATCTTAATTATGTCAAGGATGAAGGAATCGAAAAGGACGTTGATGTAGTCATGACGAATTCTCTTGGTTTTGGTGGACATAATGCAACTCTTATAGTAAGAAAGTATTCATAATATGATGAACGCTTAAAGTACATAAGTAGATTGCTGGTGAGATATATGGAATACCAGAATATGAATAAAAGGTCATGAAGAAATGGAGATAATATATGGAATTAGAAAATGTAATAAAGCTCATTAATGCTGTATCAGAATCTTCACTTACAAGCTTTAGCATGGAAGATGGCGACACTAAGCTTTCGCTTGGCGCTGACAGAAGTGACAGGGCAGCTGTTAAAGAAACTGCCGGTGCTGATGATATAGTTAATAGCGATAACGGCAATGAATCAGGATTGAATAAATCGGACATTAAAACTTCTGATGATAATGTGCTTACTGTTAATTCACCACTTGTAGGTGTATTTTACAGTTCAGCATCTCCGGAAGCTGATGCATATGTAGCAATAGGTGACAGGGTTAAAAAAGGTCAGGTAATCGGTATAGTAGAAGCAATGAAGCTTATGAATGAGATTGAAAGTGATTATGATGGTGTGGTTACTGATATTCTTGTAGATAATGAACAGATGGTTGAATATGGACAGCCTATGTTTGTTATAAAACCAGTCTGACAATACGTCGGTATCAAAGGCATGGGTTTTTGATACCGACATTATATATATGAAATTCGATTATTTAATATAAGGAGTTAAGTATGCTTACAACAAAGGAAATAATGGACATTATACCACACAGACATCCTTTTCTGCTTGTGGATACGATAGATGAACTTGAGCCTGGAATAAAGGCAACAGGATATAAGTGTATTACATATGATGAGCCTTATTTTGCAGGACATTTTCCAGCTGAGCCTGTTATGCCGGGGGTCCTTCAGATAGAGGCATGCGCACAGGTAGGCGCTGTTGCGATACTTTCGCTGGAAGAAAACAAAGGTAAAACAGCATATTTTGGTGCAGTTAATAATGCAAGATTTAAAAGAAAAGTAGTTCCTGGTGATAAACTTAAGATGGAATGTGAGATTATAAAGAAAAAAGGACCAGTTGGCGTGGGAAAGGCTGTTGCGACGGTAGATGGCGAGGTTGCACTTACAGCAGAGCTTACATTTATGGTAGGTTAATCCGTCTGATGTTATAAATATAATATGTGGATTATGGAATGATTATAAGGAGATGAAGCTGTGTTTAATAAGATATTGATAGCGAACAGAGGCGAAATAGCTGTTAGAATAATAAGAGCCTGTAGGGAAATGGGTATACAGACAGTTGCAGTATATTCTGAGGCGGATAAGGAAGCACTTCATACGCAGCTGGCTGATGAGAGTGTATGTATAGGAAAGGCAGCAGCTAAGGATAGTTACCTTAATATGGAAAGAATATTGAGTGCAACAGTAGCTACACATGCAGATGCAATACATCCAGGCTTTGGATTTCTTTCTGAAAACAGTAAGTTTGCATCATTATGTGAAAAATGTAACATCACATTTATAGGTCCAGATTCAGATATCATAGAGAAAACAGGTAATAAACAGGAAGCAAGAAATACAATGATATCAGCAGGTATTCCAGTTATTCCAGGAACCAAAGAACCAGTTATGGATGCAGAAAGAGGAAAAGAGCTTGCAGACAATATAGGTTATCCTGTTATGGTTAAAGCTGCACTTGGCGGCGGTGGCAAGGGGATGCGTGTTGTATATACAAAAGAAGATTTTAAAAGGGAATTCGATAACGCACAGAGAGAAGCTGTGAATGGCTTTGCTGATGGCACAATGTATATAGAAAAATATATAGAAAAGCCAAGACATATAGAGTTCCAGATATTAGCTGATAAATATGGAAATACAATTCATCTTGGTGAAAGAGATTGTTCAATACAAAGAAATCACCAGAAGTTAGTTGAGGAATCACCCTCTCCTGCGTTGAATGATGAATTAAGAAAGAGAATGGGAGATACTGCAGTGGCAGTGGCTAAGGCAGTTAACTATGAAAATGCAGGAACAGTTGAGTTTCTTCTTGACAAAAACGACAATTATTACTTTATGGAGGTAAATACCCGTATTCAGGTCGAGCATGGTATAACGGAACTTGTGACAGGTGTTGATCTTATAAAGGAACAGATAAAGATAGCAGCCGGCGAAAGTCTTGGTATTAAGCAGGAGGATGTAAGGATACATGGTGCTGCCATGGAAATAAGAATCAATGCTGAAAACCCTGAAAAGAACTTTGCACCTAATCCGGGAACAATAAAGAATATACATATACCAGGTGGTAATGGTGTAAGAATAGATACTGCAGTTTATAGTGGATATACGATACCTCCTTTTTATGATTCCATGATAATGAAGGTTATGACATATGCAAACGACAGGAAAACAGTGATTGAGAAGATGAGAAGTGTCCTTGGCGAGATTATTATTGAAGGTGTCACAACAAATACAGATTTTATGTATGATATATGCCAGAATGAGAAGTTTATTAAAGGTGATGTCAGTACAGATTTCATACCAGAGGAGTATCCACAGGTATGTAAAAAATAGTTGTTCGTTATGCACAGTAAGAGTGCGTGGAAATGAGGATTTATATGCAGATAAAAGGCTTGTTTAAAAAGAATATCCATAAAAATAAAATCAACAATCTGGATAGCAGTAATATAAATGTTCCAGATGGATTATATACGAAATGTCCGGTTTGTTCAAAAATAATTTTAACAGAGGACATGTATCTGAATAATTGTGTATGTCCGGAATGTGGATATTATATGAAGCTGGATGCCAGAACAAGGATATCCATGGTAGTGGATAAGAATACATTTTCAGAATGGGATACTAACATTGAAGAGAGCAATCCATGTGAATACCCAGGTTATGAGGAGAAAATCCAGAATCTTAAAAGAAAAACAAATCTTGATGAGGCAGTAATAACCGGTGTTGGAAAGATAGATGGCAGCAAAGCTGTTATAGGTGTCTGTGATACAAGATTTCTTATGGGCAGCATGGGCGAAGTTGTAGGTGAAAAGCTTACACGGGCAGTTGAGAAGGCTACAGAGCAGAAGCTGCCGGTTATTATATTTACATGCTCAGGCGGAGCCAGGATGCAGGAGGGAATAGTATCTCTTATGCAGATGGCAAAGATAAGTGCCGCATTAAAAAAACATGATGAGGCAGGACTTTTATATATCACTGTTCTTACTGACCCTACAACTGGAGGTGTAACTGCAAGCTTTGCTATGCTTGGAGATATTATACTTGCAGAGCCAGGTGCCCTTATAGGTTTTGCAGGACCAAGAGTTATCAGACAGACTATAGGACAGGAACTGCCAGAAGGGTTTCAGAGAGCTGAATTTCTGTTAGAGCACGGCTTTGTGGATGCGATAGTTAAAAGGGATGAGCTAAAGAAGACACTTGCGCATCTGCTTGACATACATAAGTACAGTGGAGCTTATACAGAAGTTAAAGAAAATGTGGATACATACCGGAGCAATTCAGATATTATGAAGAAGTATCTTGAGTATCTTGATAATATATATTTCAAAAAGATAGATAGAGAAGAAGAAAAAAAGGCTGAGGCTGATAATAATCTGTATAATGAGTATGATGTATGGGAAAAGGTTGAAATAGCAAGAAGCAGTGAAAGACCTAATGCCGCAGATTACATAGAAAAAATAACTAAAGATTTTTTTGAACTTCATGGTGACAGAAACTTTTGTGATGATAAAGCAATAATAGGTGGAATCGCAACATTTGGCGGCATTCCTGTAACAGTCATAGGACATATGAAGGGTAAGACTACTAAAGAGAATATATCAAGAAACTTTGGAATGCCTAATCCCGAAGGGTATAGAAAGGCACTAAGGCTTATGAAGCAGGCTGAAAAATTTAACAGACCGGTTATATGTTTTATAGACACTCCAGGAGCATATTGCGGTCTTGGTGCAGAAGAGCGAGGCCAGGGAGAAGCTATAGCAAAGAATCTGTATGAAATGAGCAGTCTTACAGTTCCGGTATTGTCAATAGTAACTGGCGAAGGTGGAAGCGGTGGTGCACTTGCACTAGGTGTTGCCAATGAGGTATGGATGATGGAGAATTCCATATATTCAATACTTTCACCAGAAGGCTTTGCATCGATACTGTGGAAGGATTCTAAGAAAGCAAAAGAGGCTGCGGAAATAATGAAGCTGACGGCAGCAGATTTATATGAGCTTGGCATAATAGAGAAGGTCATTCCGGAATATCCGGTTATAAATGAAAATAATATAAAAAGAGTGACATTATATATGAAACGCATGATATGTGATTTTATGTACAGATATATTGATATGGACAAGGAAGAACTTGCAAGACAGCGGTATAACAGATTCAGGAAAATGTAAGAAAGCACTAAATCTATTACATTTTTTTATGGTTGTATTAATATAATTGTGTTAATATGATTATGTTAATGTGATTGTTTTAATGTGATTGCGTAGGAAGATTACGGAATTGTTATATCTAAACAGAAAGAAGGAATATATATGTCATATGGATACAGACAATACAGGGATACTGCTCATAGATGGACACAGATAGGTGTTGGTTTAATATCTGTAATAGCAGGTCTTATACTTATTGTATGTGTAACGGCACCTATGTATGTCTCAAGCATGTTAAAGGATGCAGGACTGTCAGCTGCTATATCGCACCGTTTTATGGATACTGTTTTTGATTCACTTGGGGATAATATGGAGGCGTTATCCAGAATTCAGACAAGTATAGAGGATTCTAAGATAGTAGACAGAATAGCACAGAAATATACAACGGCTATGGTTGACGGGATGCTTAAAGAAAAATCCTTTGATGATATAGAGATTAATATAGATGCAGAGCTGGATGAGCTTATGGATATGACATATAACAAAATAGCATCTAATATCAATATGGGAAATATACAGGAAACAATAGTCAGGGCAGCTCTTAGCTATAGTAAAAATGCTGCAAATGAGGCTATAAATAATTATGCCAGTGGTATATATGGTGATATATCTTATCGTCTGCAGCCGCTTATAAAGGTATATGGAATAATAACGTCTGTTGTGTTTAAGATATTGATGCTTTTAATATATATCACATTATTGATTGTTATCATTGCATTTAATCCTGTCAGGGTTGTAAGGTACACACTCCCATGTATATTTGTCATAACAGGTGGTATATATATTTTTATTGCAAATATAATTGGAAACAGATGTATGGCGGCTGTAAGTAACAGATATCTAGGAAGAACTGTGTTTATAGATACTCAGATTGCTTATAGGGTTATGGGTGTTATGTGTATACTGGCAGCAGCTTCTTATGTTATTACTTTGATATATGGAATGGTTGTGAAAAACAGGAGAAAAAGAATATAGAAATATCTGAGATTAATGTTTGATAAGAGTTTATTAGAGTTTATAAGAGCTTATAAAAACTCATAAAACATTATAAAAGATGAAAAATGGAGCTGCTACATATATATGTGGCAGCTCCTGATTTTGTTTTATAATACTTGTTATATAATATTTTTTAAAGTATTATTTGTTATTCTTCTTTTCGTTCTCAAGCTTCTTCATAGCTCTTACCTTAAGTGAAAGACCAAAGAGGTTGATGAAACCATCAGCATCATGGTGGTCATAAAGGTCTCCAGTTGTGAATGAAGCGATAGATTCGTTATATAATGAATATGGAGATGTTGTACCAGCTTTGATGATGTTGCCCTTGTAAAGCTTGAACTTAACTTCACCAGTTACGTATTCCTGTGTCTTTTCGACAAATGCCTGAAGTGCTTCACGAAGAGGTGTTTCCCACTTTCCTTCGTATACAACCTGAGCGAACTTGTTAGCAACATTAATCTTCTCTGCTGTTGTATCCCTGTCAAGAACTAATTCTTCAAGCTGCTGATGAGCTTCGTAAAGAATAGTTCCACCAGGTGTTTCATATACACCACGTGACTTCATACCAACAACACGGTTCTCAACGATATCAATTATACCAATGCCGTGCTTGCCGCCAAGTCTGTTAAGTTCTCTGATGATATCAGAAACCTTCATCTTCTTGCCGTTAACAGATGTAGGAACACCCTTTTCAAATGTCATTGTTACATATTCGCCTTCATCTGGAGCTTCTTCTGGTGTGCATCCAAGAACAAGAAGGTGCTTATAGTTAGGCTCATTAGCTGGATCTTCAAGCTCAAGACCTTCGTGGCTTATATGCCAGATGTTACGGTCACGGCTGTAGCTTGAGTCAGGGCTGAATGGAAGGTGAATACCGTGCTGTCTGCAATATTCGATTTCATCTTCACGAGACTGTAATGTCCATCTTGAATCTCTCCAAGGAGCGATAATCTGGATATCTGGAGCTAAAGCCTTGATTGTAAGCTCAAATCTGATCTGGTCATTACCCTTACCTGTAGCACCATGGCAGATAGCAACAGCACCTTCTTTACGGGCAATTTCAACAAGTCTTTTGGCAATGATAGGTCTTGCCATTGATGTACCAAGTAAATATTTATTTTCATAAACTGCGTGAGCCTGTACACATGGAACGATGTAGTTATCGCAGAATTCATCTGTGATGTCTTCGATATATAACTTAGCAGCTCCACAAGATAAAGCTCTTTCCTCAAGTCCGTCTAATTCCTCTTCCTGACCGCAATCTGCACATACACAGATAACATCATAGTTGAAAGTTTCCTTTAACCAAGGAATGATTGCTGTAGTATCAAGACCACCTGAATAAGCAAGAACAACTTTCTCTTTCATTATTAATGTACCTCCATATAATTAAGTAATAGGTTTAATTATGTAATAAATATTATGTAGTAAATAATGCTATTACAAAGTGTAAAACTCTGCTGATTATAATAAACTACTTATTATGAAAATGCAATAGGTAAAAATGCATATTATGCAATTTTATGCAAAAAAGTTGCATAAATATAAAAAATAATGAATAAACACTTTACATAGAAAAAAAAGTTGTTATAATGGAACTTGTCATTTTTATTGATGAATAATATATGTACACGAATGAATAAATAAACATTCAGATGGAGGACGTATGGTTAAGGTTGGAATTATCGGAGCTACCGGATATGCAGGTAACGAATTAGTAAGACTTCTTCTTGGACATAAGGATGTAGAGATTGTATGGCTTGGTTCACGAAGCTATATAGATCAGAAATATTCAGATGTATACAGAAATATGTTTAAACTTGTAGATGCCAGATGTATGGATGATAATATGGAACAGCTTGCAGATGAGGTTGATGTAATATTTACAGCAACACCACAGGGCTTATGTGCATCACTTGTTAACGATGAGATTTTATCAAAGGTAAAGATAATAGACCTTAGTGCAGACTTTAGATTAAAGAATGTAGATATATATGAGAAATGGTATAAGCTTGAACATAAGTCACCACAATATATTGATGAAGCAGTCTATGGTTTATGTGAGATTAACAGGGATAAAGTGAATAATAATACAAGAATTATTGCTAACCCGGGATGTTACACTACAACATCAATTCTTACATTATATCCACTTGTAAAAGAAGGAATTATTAATCCAGATACAATAATCATTGATGCTAAGAGCGGAACAAGCGGTGCAGGCAGGGGTGCAAAGGTTGCTAATCTTTTCTGTGAAGTTAATGAGAGTATGAAAGCATATGGTGTTGGTACACACAGACACACACCAGAGATAGAAGAACAGCTTGGATATGCTTGTGGAAGAGATGATTTAAAGCTTATATTTACACCACATTTAGTTCCAATGAACAGAGGAATACTTGTGACTGCATATGCTAATCTTGCAAAGGATGTAACTTATGAAGATGTCAAGGCAGCATATGATAAATATTATGATAAGGAATATTTTGTAAGAGTTCTTCCTAAGGATGTATGCCCAGAGACAAGATGGGTTGAGGGAAGTAACTTTGTAGATATAGGATTTAAGATAGAGCCAAGAACTAACAGAATTATTGCTATGGGTGCATTAGATAACCTTGTTAAGGGTGCGGCTGGTCAGGCAGTACAGAATATGAATCTTTTATTCGGTTTTGAGGAGAATGAAGGACTTAAGATTGCTCCTATGTTCCCATAGAATTATATAATACAGGTGGCACTATAAATATTTTATTCATATAAGATTAATAAGACGTTATTGGTAAGTAATAATCCTGATAGATAATTATTATATAGGTAATTTAATAACAAGCGGTTATTAATCTGGACAGGAGGCAGTTATGCAGATTATAGAAGGTGGAGTTACAGCAGCCAAGGGATTTAAGGCAGCTGGTATGGCGGCAGGAATTAAGTATAAGAATGGTAAGAAAGATATGGCAATGGTTGTTTCAGACAAGCCTTGCGTGACAGCAGGGACATTTACTCTTAACAGAGTATTTGCCGCTCCTGTTAAATGGGATAAGAATATTGTATACAATGAAGCTTATGCACAGGCAATTGTAGTTAACAGTGGTGTTGCTAATGCCTGTACTGGTGTTGAGGGTGATGAAGCCTGTGCACTTGAAGCTAAGACAGCTGGAGAGGCACTTGGAATTCCAGCCGATGCAGTGCTTCTTGGTTCAACAGGTGTTATTGGAATGCAGCTTCCTATGGATAGAATGTGTGCAGGAATTAAGGCACTTCCGGAACTTCTTGATTATACTAAAGAGGCTGGAACACTTGCCGCAGAGGCAATTATGACAACTGATACTGTAAGCAAGCAGGTTGCCTGCACAGTAAATATTGCTGGCAAAGAAGTAACGGTAGGCGGTATGTGCAAGGGTGCCGGTATGATTCATCCTCATATGGCTACAATGCTCTGTTTTATTACAACTGATGCAGTTATAGAGAAGAAAGCACTTCAGAAGATGACAAGTGATATTGTTGAAGATTCATTTAATATGATATCTGTTGACGGAGATACATCAACTAATGATACAGTGCTTGTTCTTGCTAATGGAGAAGCAGGCAATGATACTATTAAGGAAGGCAGCAGTGATTATGATACATTTTATGAGGCATTATCTTATGTACTTACAGAGCTTTCTAAGAAAATAGCAGGAGATGGTGAAGGCTGTACATGTCTTTTTGAAGTTCAGGTTAAGGGAGCTTCAACTAAGGAACAGGCAAGAATTCTTGCCAAATCAATAGTGACTTCTAATCTTACAAAGGCGGCAATATTTGGACACGATGCTAACTGGGGAAGAATTCTTTGTGCTATGGGTTATTCAGGCGTTGATTTTAAGCCGGAGAAGGTTGATATATTCTTTGAAAGCAACGCAGGAAAGCTTCAGATAGTTAAAGATGGTACTGCAACAGATTACAGCGAAGAAAAGGCAACTGAAATTCTTTCACAAAATCCTGTAACCGCAATAGCAGATATTAAGCAGGGTAACAGTGAAGCTACAGCGTGGGGCTGTGACCTTACATTTGATTACATAAAGATTAATGCGGATTACAGATCATAATAGTTAAGAATAAAATGGCATTGTAATATTGTCAGGAATGAGGATAATAAATGAGTACAATTAATATGGAAGAAGAGTTAAAGAAGGCACAGGTGCTTGTTGAAGCACTCCCATATATACAGAAGTTCAACAGAAAGATTATAGTTGTAAAATATGGTGGAAGTGCAATGGTTGATGAAGAACTTAAAAGAAAAGTTATTCAGGACGTAGTATTATTAAAGGTTGTTGGATTTAAGCCAATTATTGTACACGGCGGCGGCAAGGAAATCAGCAAATGGGTTGAAAAGTCTGGAATGACACCGGAATTTAAGAATGGTTTAAGAGTTACAGATGAGCCAACTATGGAAATTGCTGAGATGGTTCTTAACAAGGTTAATAAAAGCCTTGTATCGCTTATAGAGGAACTTGGCGTAAAGGCGTGTGGTATAAGTGGTAAAGATGGCGGTATGTTAAAGGTAGAAAAGAAGTATTCAAAGGGTGAAGATATCGGATATGTAGGTGAAGTCAAGGAAGTTGATACAACACTTATACATTCACTTCTTAAGGATGATTTTCTTCCAGTAATATGCCCTATAGGATATGATGACAATTTCCACGCTTACAATATCAATGCTGATGATGCAGCTTGTGCCATTGCAAGGGCAGTTAATGCAGAGAAGCTTGCATTCTTAACAGATATTGAAGGTGTATACAGGGATTATAATGATAAATCAAGCCTTATCTCTGAACTTTCAACAACTGAGGCAAGGAAATTATTAGCAGGTGGTACAATAGGTGGTGGTATGTTACCTAAGCTTAATAACTGTATTGATGCGATTGAACACGGTGTTTCAAGAGTGCATATACTTGACGGTCGTATTCCACACTGCCTCCTTCTTGAAATATTTACTAACAAGGGTGTTGGTACAGCTATATTATCAGAAGGTGCTGAGAAATTCTTCGATACTAATATATAATAACAGGAGTAGTTATGCAGACAGAACAGATTATTAAAACAGCAGAAGAAAAGTTAATACATACATATAACAGATATCAGATTGTACTTGATAAAGGTGATGGTGTAAGATTATATGATACAGACGGAAAAGAATATCTTGATTTTGGTGCAGGTATTGCGGTATTTGCATTAGGTTATAATAACAAGGAGTATAATGATGCGTTAAAGGCACAGATTGACAAGCTTATACATACATCTAATTATTTCTATAATGAGCCAGCGGTAAATGCTGCTAAAGCACTTACAAAGGCTTCTGGAATGGACAGGGTATTCTTTACTAACAGTGGTACAGAATCAATAGAGGGTGCTATAAAGCTTGCAAAGAAATACGCTTATTTAAAGACAGGAAGAACAGATTCAGAGATTATAGCAATGCATCATTCCTTCCATGGCAGAAGTATGGGAGCATTAGCTGTAACAGGCAATAAGCATTATCAGGAAGCGTTCGGACCTATGATTCCGGGAATTAAATTTGCTAATTATAATGACCTTGAAAGTGTTAAACAGTTGGTAAATGATAAAACTTGTGCTATTATATTTGAAACAGTACAGGGTGAGGGAGGAATATATCCTGCAACTAACGAATTCATCAAGGGTGTAAGACAGCTTTGCGATGAAAAGGGTATTCTTCTTATACTTGATGAAATACAGTGTGGAATGGGAAGAACAGGTACAATGTTTGCATTCCAGCAGTATGGAGTTGAGCCTGATATTCTTACTGTTGCCAAGGCACTTGGCTGTGGTGTTCCAGTAGGTGCATTTCTTGCCAAGGAAGAAGTTGCCAAGGCACTTGTACCAGGAGATCACGGTACAACTTATGGCGGTAATCCACTTGCGTGTGCAGCAGCAACAAAAGTATTTGAATTATTTGAGAAACAGCATATATTGGATAATGTAAAGGAAGTATCAGCATATCTTGAAGAAAAGCTTGATGAACTTGTAGCAGAATATGATTTTATAATTGAGAGGAGAGGACTTGGACTTATGCAGGGACTTGAACTTTCAATCAATCCTAAAGATGTTATTGCTAACGCATTAGACAATGGACTTATACTGTTCTCAGCCGGAACTAATGTTATCAGAATGGTGCCTCCTCTTGTTATAACTAAGGCGGACGTAGATGAAATGATAACAAAGTTAAAGAAATCATTTTAATAAAGGTTGGATGAATAATGAAAGTAATTAAGAAGCTTGTGTCAGTTCTTATGGCAGGTGTTCTTACTTTATCTGTGATGGCATGTTCAGGTACAGATAAGAATAAGACAGCAAGGGAACTTGATATAGAGACTCCTGTAACAGTTAATGTCTGGTATGATAATAAGGACTATGACAGCTATCTTGAAAATGTAGCGAAAGAATTTAAAGAGGCTAACAATCTGGTTACTGTCAATCCGGTATATGTTGAGTCATCAGATTTTGTTGATACAATTTACAATGAAACTGTAAGAAATGATAATGTGCCAGATGTGTATCTTATGTCATCAGAGAATTGCAATAAGGCATATCTTTTAGGTCTTATGCTTGAAAATGATTCTTACAAGGATGTATACAATGATAAAGTATATGGACAGGCTGCCCTTATAGCAAGCTCATATAAAGAAAAGTTATATGGCTATCCGGTTACATTTAATATGCCGGTTATGGTGTATAACAGTAAGCTTGCAGGTGCAGTTGATACATTTGATGAGATAAAAGAATATAATGATAACTACGAAGTTACAGAAGATAATAAAAGTGTTCAGAGGATATTTAACTTTGATGCATCATCAATGTTTCTTAATTATACATTTACAGGAAGATACGTTAATATAGGCGGCAATAATGCTGAGGATTCAGGAGCATTTGCAATAGATGAGGTGCATTTTAAAAAGGCTTTAACTGAATATGTGAAGTTAAAGGACACTTATGCGATTGATAGATATAATTCATCATTGCAGTCGTGTGTATCACAGTTTGCAGAGGGAAAGCTTATATATACAATAGTTGATGCCGACAGCCTTTCAACAATTGATGCTTCAGGTGTTGAATATGGAATAATTCCAGTTCCAAAGCTTGCAGATGATTTAGAATCAAAAGCAATGTCAGTTACTACGATGGCGATAGTAAATCCATATACATCAAATATTGCGGTATCCAAGGCAGTAGCAAGGGCAATATCATATGACTATGCAGAGGATTTGGAAAGTCTTAGCGGACATATGAGTGCAAGGGCAGACATAAGCTATAAATCAAAGACCCAGCAGAGCAATTACAATACACTGCACACAATATATGCTAACAGCATCGTAAAAGCCAAATATGTAGGCGTAGGCAACATATATACAAAATATGAGATTATGCTTCACCAGTTATGGGACGGAGTGGATTTTAACAGTGCATATAATGAGTTCTACAAAGAAATCTCCAATTATATGACACTATCAAGGCTTAATAATTAAATATGGAATAATACATTAGTGTGGATAAAAATGTAATTTACTCCAATATCAGTGAATAAAATCCTGCTATCAGTAAATACTTTATTAACAATATAGAGATTGTTAAGGGAGGTTGTCTGATGGCAGGATTTATTGTTGCAATAATCTCAGGTGCGTTAATGAGCCTGCAAGGTGTACTTAATACGAATGTTACAAAAGCGAGCAGTATATGGGTGGCAGCAGGTTTCGTGCAGCTTACAGCACTTGCAACCTGCATTATAATGTGGCTGTTTAACGGAAGACCTGATATTAGTGGAATATTTCAGGTAGAGAATAAAATATCATTATTAGGCGGTGTGATAGGAGCATTCATAACCTTCACCGTAGTAAAAAGTGTATCCGACCTAGGTGTAGCCAAAGCCGAAGTCACAATAGTAGTAGCACAGGTAATAGTAGCCTATATAATAGAACTTATGGGCTTATTTGGAAGCAAAAAAGCCGACTTCTCGTGGCTCAAACTCTTAGCCCTGATAATAGCAATGGGCGGAGTATTTATGTTCTACAATACAGGGAAGAATTAGATGGAGAAGGAGATTAAGGTTGTATTGAAGTGAAAAGGTAGCTGTAGTAAGTGATGTTGGGAAAGAATTAAAGTTGTAAAACTGACAGCGAGGGGATATAATGTGCGTAAGCTACAAGCCGTGCCAGACAGAAAACTTAAAAGCTGCTGTGCTTGCACAAAGCTGCTTTTAAAATTTCTGTCTGATAGGGCGACAGCCCGACAGTCCAAGAAAGCCAGAGCTTTCTTGGACCTGCACGGCGAAACCAGTGGGAAATCAACTAAAGGCGATGTGCAAAGCACGAGCCAGCAAAAACAAATCATAAGCAGGCTAAGGAAAGCGATGTGCAAAGCACGAGCCAAAAGTAAAGGCAATCTGCGGCAGTACATAATAAGCCAAGGCAAAGTAGAAGCGAAGTGCGAAGCACAAGCGCAATCTATGCCGCCACTGCATTTCCCACCCCACCCCAAATAAAAGAGAGGACCTCAACCAATGACCAATTTATTCAAAATAACAGGCATAGTAACCTTGAAAAAAGGTGCCGGCCGTCAATTAAAATCCGGCGGTATGTGGGTATACGACAACGAGATAGACACATTTTCCGAAACAGTAGAAGACGGAGGCCTTATAGAACTCCATGATTTCGATGATTATTTTATGGGAATAGGTTTCATAAACCGCCGTTCCAAAATAACAGTACGAATGTTATCAAGACATACAAGAGAGATTAACGAAGAATTTATCAGACAGCGTGTAAGAGATGCTGTTTCCTACAGAATGGATACAGTTGATACATCTTCCTGCCGGCTTATATTTGGAGAGGCAGATTTTCTTCCGGGCATAGTAATAGACAAGTTCTCAGATGTTCTTGTTGTAGAGTCACTTGCACTTGGAATTGACAGATTTAAACAGCTTATTGTCGATGACCTGAAAGAAATACTTAAAGAATATGGCATGCCAATAAGAGGCGTATATGAAAGAAGCGATGCCAAAGTAAGACAGCTTGAAGGAATGGAAAGAGTTAAAGGCTTTATCGGTGAAGAATTCGATACCAAAGTTATGATAACTGAAAATGGTGTTAAATATTATGTAGATGTTAAGGACGGTCAGAAGACAGGCTTTTTCCTTGACCAGAAATATAACAGGAGAGCTATCGGCGGCTTATGCAAGGGTGCGAAGGTTCTTGACTGCTTTACACATACAGGTTCATTTGCACTTAATGCAGGAATATCGGGAGCTTCAAGCGTATTAGGAGTAGATGCATCTGAACTTGCTGTTAATCAGGCGACAGAAAATGCCAAGCTTAACGGACTTGAGGATATTGTCCGATTCAAATGTGCAGATGTGTTTGACCTGCTTCCACAGCTTGAAAAGAGTGGCGAGAAGTTTGATGTTGTGATTCTTGATCCACCAGCATTTACCAAGTCAAGAAATTCCATTAAAAATGCAGTTAAGGGCTACCGGGAGATTAATCTTAGGGGAATGAAGCTTGTCAAAGACGGTGGATACCTTGCAACCTGCTCTTGTTCACATTTTATGGATCCGGAATTGTTCACTAAGACAATTGGTGAAGCGGCAAGAAATGTACATAAAAGACTAAGACAGATAGAATACAGGACCCAGTCACCTGACCACCCGATTCTGTGGTCAGCCGACGAGTCCTTATACCTTAAATTCTATATTTTCCAGGTTGTTGACGAAAAGTAAGACTTCTTTCGTAGAGGGCATCTTTTATTTCGTAAGGCACAAAAAGATGTCCAAGACCTGTTCCTAACTGTATGTTAGGTTTGTTAGCACCGTGGTAATCAGAGCCGCCGGATAAGAGAAGATTATGCTCTTTGGCAATTTTGCGGATTTCCCTTTCATCGGCGGGTTTATAAGTTGAATAAATAGCTTCGATTCCGTCAATTGAGGCACTGCATACATGGTTAATAAGCTCATTCATCTGCGTTTTGCCAAGATGATAAAGAATTGGGTGTGCCAGCACAGCAACGCCGCCAGCCTGATGAATAATGTTTACAGCCTCAGAAGGGTCAACCTTATGCCTGTTCACAAAGCAGGGCTTTCCGGGACTTAGGTATCTGTCAAAGGCTTCGTTACGGTCGCCTGTGTAATGATTCTTAACAAGATAATCAGCAAAATGTGCTCTTGTTATAACAGCATCAGGGTATAATTTTAACATTTGTTCATATGTAATATTAATACCAATTGATGAGAAGCGTTCACATATTGCAATATTACGGTTGATGCGTGACTCGCGCTGTGTTTTAAGATAATCATTGATGGCATTGTTAGTGTAATCAATAAAAAGTCCTACGATATGAACTTCGGTATTATTAAAATTAGTGCTTAATTCAACACCGGGTATTAATTCCACCTCTGAATTACCAGCGGCTTTAAGGGCATCTGGTATTCCGTCAAGAGTATCGTGGTCGGTAAGGGCGATGGCACTAAGGTTTTTAGAAGAAGCAATTGCTATAAGTTCTGCGGGAGTATTAGTTCCGTCAGAATATGTTGAGTGTACGTGCAAATCTACCTGTTTCATATTATAACCTCATTTCTGCGTACGATTTCTAAGCAGATAATAGAATTGTATTAAGTACGCAAGTAGATTATAACACTTTAAAAAAGTACGCAAAATCCTTAATCTTAATAAAATAATAAATTAACGAAAAAGTTTAATTTTATATAAAAGCAACAGGAGGAGTGATTATGCAAAGAGAATTAGTTATTGGTGGTTTTTACAGACATTTTAAGAATAAGCTGTATCAGGTAAGAGGCGTTGCGATACACTCAGAGACTAAGGAGAAAATGGTTGTGTATCAGGGGCTATACGGCTCATATGAGTTATATGTAAGACCATATGATATGTTTTTGAGCGAAGTTGACCATAATAAATATCCTGATGCAGCACAGAAATACAGATTTGAACTTATAGATATTAATACAGAAAAAGCACTTGAGAAAGCCGATGATACATCTGCTTATAATAAATCGATAGACAATGTTAATATGGTTTCAGCGGACAATACATATACAGTAGATAAGTCTGCCTGCGACATAGCAGGAAATAGATATACAGAGAATAAATCTATTGATTATAAGACAGAAAATGTCTCATCTGATAATGGGAATATTGCTGACACCTACAATTCAGATGAGGATACTGTACAGGACAGCAAGCTGATAAGATTTCTTGATGCATATGATTATAAAGAGAAGCTTGATATATTAACTTCTATGAGAAGTGAATTAAATGACGGGCTTATTGATATTATGGCGGAGTCCATTGAAGTTGCTGTGCCAGAGGGCGACATTACTGATAGATATAATTCACTTAGAAAATGTCTTCTTGCACATACCAAATATGAAGGATTAAGACTGCGTCAGTAGTGATAATTGTCAGAAAATTAACATAATATATGCGATAAAATGGATAATATTACAGAATTTTGTGAGTTCACATAAAATGTGTATAAGTATGTTGATATTGTGGAAAAGTATATGACTAATTACGATATTGATTGCATATGTTGTTAATAAATGTTATATTCTATAAGGTATGCACAGGAGAACTATACAATAAGAGATTGTGTGTGGAAAAGAGGATTAATAATGAATATAGTTGTATTAGCAGGTGGTACAAGCACTGAAAGAGATATATCAATTCTTACAAGTACCAAAGTGTGTGAGTCTTTAAGAAGAAATGGATACAATGCTAACATTGTGGATGTTTTTTTCGGTATAGATAGTGAAAATGTTGATAACTTTTTTAATAATGACAATGATTTGGAAAAGCTTTGCAAATATTTAAAGAACCAGACTCCTGATGTTGAGAAGGAACTTGAAGCAAGAAAAGCTTTGGGAAAAGGTTTCTTTGGAGATAATGTTCTTGAACTCTGCCAGAAAGCAGACATAGTATTTATAGGGCTTCACGGAAGCAATGGTGAGGACGGAAAGATACAGGCAGCATTTGAACTTATGGGAATTAAGTACACAGGAACTGATTATATAAGCAGTGCCATATCAATGAGCAAGGAGCTTACTAAAAAGGTTCTTGTTCCAGAGGGTATTCCAATGCCAAAGGGCATAGCACTCCACAAGGGACATAAGGTAGAATATGTTCCATTTCCTTGTGTGGTTAAGCCTTGTTGTGGTGGTTCAAGTGTAGGAGTATCTATTGTTAATAGCGAAGAAGAATTCAAGAGAGCCTTAACAGATGCATTCTCATATGAAGATAATATACTTGTAGAAGAATTCATTAAGGGAAGAGAATTCTCTGTAGGTGTACTTAATGGAAAGGCACTTCCAGTTATAGAGATAGAACCGCTTGACGGATTTTATGATTATAAGAATAAATATAAGGCAGGAGCAACTAAGGAGACTTGTCCAGCTAATCTTCCTAAGGAAATATCAGAGAAAATGCAAAGATGGGCAGAGAAAGCCTGTGAGACAGCTGGAGTTACTACATATGCAAGAGTAGATGAACTTCTTAATGAAGACGGAGATATATACTGCCTTGAAATTAATACACTTCCGGGAATGACAGGAACAAGCTTACTTCCACAGGAAGCTGCGGCTGTAGGAATGTCATATGATGAACTTACTAAGAAGATTATAGAAATATCTTTAGAAAAGTATAATTAATATTGAATGGAGATTATTATTTATGCGTGGAATGACATTAAGAGCTATAGCAGAAGCCTGCAATGGCGTATATTATGGCAGTGAAGATAACCTTGATAAAGAGGTGACAGACATAACAACTGACAGCCGTAAAGTGCAGGATGGCGGATTGTTTGTTGCCATATGTGGTGAGAGAACTGACGGACACCAATACATAGACAACTGCTTTAATGATGGAGCGTTGTGTGTTATATCAGAAAAAGAACTTGAAGGACAGACTAATTCTTATATAAAGGTTAAATCAAGTCTTCAGGCGTTAAAGGATATGGCACTTTTATACCGTAATAATCTTGATATCAAGGTTGTAGGTATAACAGGAAGTGTAGGTAAAACAAGCACTAAAGAAACAATCAGTTATGTGCTTAACAAGAAGTATAAAGTGTTAAAGACAGAAGGTAATTTCAATAATGAAATAGGACTTCCTCTTACAGTATTCCGCTTAAGAGATGATGATGAAGTTGCTGTTCTTGAAATGGGAATAAGTGATTTCGGAGAAATGGACAGATTATCAAAAATTGCCCAGCCAGATATAAGCGTAATAACTAATATAGGTCTGTGTCATCTTGAAAATCTTAAGACAAGAGATGGAATATTAAAGGCGAAGACAGAGATTTTCAATAATATGAAGCCTGACGGAATAGCGATACTTAACGGCGATGATGATAAGCTTATCACTGTAGATGAGGTTAATGGAAAGAAGCCTGAAAGATTTGGAATTAACTATAAAGACGGTGTGTATGCCAAGGATATAGAAAATCTTGGGCTTAGTGGAACTAAATTTGTAATATCAGGTCTTAATTGTGTAGATGGCTGTAAGGATTTTGAGGTTACTGTGCCGGTTCCTGGACATCATATGATATACAATGCACTTGCAGCAGCCTGTGTTGGTGCGGCATTAGAGCTTACTTCTGCACAGATAGCAGACGGAATAGCTGATTTAAAGACTATTTCAGGCAGAAATAACATTATCAAAACAAGTAAATATACATTAATAGATGACTGTTATAATGCTAATCCTGTATCTATGAAGGCTTCTGTTGATGTGCTTGATATGGCTATTGGCAGAAAAGTATGTATACTTGGTAATATGTATGAGCTTGGAGAAAATGAGAAAAATCTCCACTATGATGTTGGACAGTATATAGGTACTAAGAATATAGATGTTCTTATTACGATTGGTGATCTGGCAAGACATATCGCTATGGGAACAGACGATTATATGGAAACACATTTTGGTTCATATGATTGTGAGATACACAGCTTTGATGATATGGAAGAATTCAATATGGCATATTCGTCAATCCTTAAGGATAATGATAATATATTGATAAAGGCATCGCACGCAATGAAATTTGCTGATATTGTGGAGCTTTTAAGCAAGGATAATTAGATTAAGATTAAGCGTTTTGCAAATGCTTAAATATATACAGAAAGAAGAAAGGAGGCGTCTATGAAAAAGACTAAGAGTTTAATAATAAGTGCTATGATTATGGTATTCGCTTTGGCATTTACAGCTTGCGGAAGTAAGTCATCAAGTGTAGAGGGAAGCTGGAGTGGTAATGATAACGGATATGATGTTGTATTTAATTTCGAGGCAGATGGTCAGGGAACTATGCAGTTAAGCGGAATTCAGCTTAATATTACATATTCCGTTGATGGTGACAAAATAACTATCAACAAGTCAGTTCTTGGTGGAACACAGACAGACGAGTATACATTTAAGATTTCTAACAAGTCAAAGACACTTACATTATCTAACGATTCAGGTGAAATTGAACTTAAAAAGGGTGAATAACCAGATGCTAATAATCTAAAGAATGATTTATTATCCCTTCGGGCAGATATTGCCTGAAGGGATTTTTAATGTAATATGAAAATCTGATAAAGATCCCTGTTACAAAAAAGTATTATGTAATGATAACGTGTAATCGCTCTAATATGTAGTTTACAATATGTAGTTTGCTGCAAGTGAATGTGCTGTATATAAATAAAATGAAAGTTATATAAAATAAAAATATTTTTAAAATAATACTTTACAAATATATAATATAGTGATATAGTATCAATATGAAAAACGCGTTTTTAATATAATCTTAACTTCCATCAGGAAGTACATAAGATTTCTAGATAACACATATAAGTGTTATTCATTACCTGTCATATACAGGAGTTTCCCGTTAATTTAAAGTTTAATTGATTATAGAATATCAGGATTTAGGATTATTATAATCTGATATATTATAATTAATAGATATATTTATAGGAGGATATATATTTGCACGATATAATAGAGCATTATGGAAAAGTTGTTGTTGCACTTGCTGGTGTGCTTGCAGCCTTACTTTTAACAGCGGCGGTTGTGACAATAGTAAGTGGAAAGACAACAGGAGCGATAGAAGATATTGAGTATGAGTCACAGATATATGAAGCTATGAAATAATTAAGCAGGTGTGCAGTAAATGGGGTGGAATATGGATAAAGAAGATTTAAAAGACATTATTGAAAAGAATAAAGATGAATTATTCAGTGAGATAGCACAGGAAATAAATAATGATAATGTGACGGATATAGAATGGGATGGTTATAATCTTTGGATAACTGAGCTTGGCATTGGAAGTTATATTTCAGGCAAGGAATTAAGTGACAGATATGTGGAAAATGTATCAATAAAGCTTGCCAATATAATGGGTGTTTCATTTAACAGAAGCAGACCTATTCTTGAGGCCAATACAGAGAAGCTTAGAATTTCTATATGGCACGAATCAAGGTGTCACAAGAAAAGTATGTCTATAAGAAAGATACCAGAATATCTGAGATTTTCGCATAAGGATTTAGTTGAGTCAGATTATGCCCCTGAAAGCATTATTAATCTTTTGGAGAATAGTGTTACTGCACACCTTAGCATAGTTGTGGGAGGACAGCCACACGCAGGAAAGACAGAGCTTGTAAAGTATCTGTCAACGAAAATTCCGCATAATGAGAAGGCAGGAGTATATGAGGATAATCAGGAGATACATTATAGAAAGATTAATCCTAATAAAAAATGTGTTGAATTTTTTGTGGATGACAAGGTTACATACCAGGATATCATAAAGGCTGGGTTAAGACATAATATAGATTGGATTTTGCTGTCAGAGTCAAGAGGACCAGAAGTTGCACATCTGCTTAACAGTTTGTCTACAGGTTCATATTGTATGACAACTATGCATCTGGATGAGGTAAGGGATATGCCTGACAGAATGTACAATATGCTTGGCAACAGCAGTGTCAATGAAAGATTTATCAATAGTGTATACAAATATATAGATCTTGTTGTGCTTGTGGAATGTGACAAGCACGAGAAAAGGAGGATTAAGCAGATAGGTTTTCTTTCAAGGTGCAATTCTGTTAATCACTGCTGTGTAATATACGAAGACGGCACATTTACAGACGAAACTGTCCCGGAAGATATTCTTGATAAATTTAAAAGGAGAGGCATAAAGAACATATATGAAAAGGTTAATTAGATATTTTTCGGTACGTTCAGTAATTAAAGATATATCAGCATATGGATATGATTTCTCAATGAAGAAATATATTTTAGCAATAACAACAGGATTTCTTGTGATATTCGGAATAAGTATGATATATGGCCTTAAGCCTGTATGTGTAATAATTACTGGTCTTGTGTCCATAAGCGTTATTCCGGGTATTATAAGAAAAAGGTACTACAATAATAACAGGCTTAAAAAGTTTATGGACGTTGATATATATCTCCATCAGATGGCGTATTCATTTATGAGAAATCCTAAGATATACACAGCTTTAGAAGATACAGGCAAGATAGCAGGCGGCACTCTTGGCAGGGTGATAGAGCAGGCTATGGACGAGCTTGAATATGGTATGGGAGAAGATGTATATGCTAATGCACTTTATATCATAGAGAAAGAGTATAATTGCAGCCGTATAAGGACACTTCATAAGTTTATTATTGGAATTGAAAAGAGAGGTGGAAGGTATAAGAATGCACTTAGAGTGCTTCTTGATGACTCTGACAGGTGGATTAAAGGAATATACAGGCAGGAGCTTGAAATCAAGAATGTAAAAAGGGATACAACCATAGGAGTTATTATAAGCATAGTGCTTTCAGGTTTTACAATATTTATGAGTGCCATGCTTAACCGATATAAAAGCGGACAGGGAAACATAGTTGATGACTGGCTGTATCAGGGGACAGCAGTGATATTCCTTGTGTTATGTATATTATTCTATGCTTTCACGAATAAGCATTACGGATATGAAATTCTTAATGATAAAGATATTGATACTAACAGCAGGAAATATTATAAGCTTGTGTTTAAAACCAATGTATGGAATATAATTGAGAAGATAATTCCAGTTATAACAGTGCTTGGAATATTGGCAGGCCTGGCGTTTATTAATGGTTTTTATTTTATATTTGTATATCTTGTTATGGCAATGGCTGTAATGGTTATTTATCCGTTGATTAATAAAAAGTCTGCAATGAAAAAGCTTACTAACAATTTAAGACAGGCATTTTCTGACTGGTTAAGAAATGTTGCACTTAATCTTGAGAATATGCCATTGATTGCGGCAATTGAAGATACTTACGATGAAAGTCCGTATATAATTAAGAATTCACTTGATACTTTTATAAGGGACATAGAGGCAGACCCATCAGATATTAAGCCATATTATGAATTTCTGTCGGAGTATGGACAGACAGATATAATGTCGACAGTAAGAACATTATATTCAGTATCGGAATTGCCAGACAATCAGGTAGATGAAACTATTAATTCTCTAATACAGAGAAATAACGAGCTTATAAACAAGCAGTCAGAGATTGCTTATAAGGACAGGATAAGTTTGTTTAAATTTATGGAATACATACCTGTATTTCTTATGGCATTGAAAATGTCTGTTGATATGATGCTTGTTATAACACTGTATTTGTAATGTGTAATATTAATATTGTTAAAGATTGTGTCTGTCTATACGTTAATAAGGTGGAAGAGAATATCATTAGTGACGAGTAGGTAAAGATTTGCTGCTGGTAATATTAAAGGTGGAGAAAGGCTTGGCATGGACTTTATATTAGAAAAATTAGGTGAGACGTGCATTGCTATAGTATTTATATTATCAATGATAAATATGTACGCAATGCTTGCTGATAAAATGCTTGGTGGTTGATATAGATATTTAATATAAATCAATAGTTTAATTGAAATACAATCTAAGAAATGAAAGGGGATAGTATGATGGAATATTTATTGGAAGAATATGGTGATGTAATTATATGTATTACAGGACTTGCAATAGCATTTACATTCTTAGGGATATGTATGAACAAATGCACTGTATTAGAGGGTACACAGCTTGCAAAGCTGTTCTACAGGTAGGTGCATAATGAAGATAATAGTAGAAGCTTCGGCATATCTTGTAATACTTTCTTTTATATGTCTGATATCGCTGGATTTTATTGCTGTTAATAAAAGTGTAAGCAAAGGCAGTGAGGTACAGCAGTATATAAAAGATGTAATCCAGATAAATGGCATAAGTTATGAACACAGGGATATTGATTATGATACTAATAAAAAGGTATGCGAGATAGCTGCACAATATGGGGCAGATGTAAGTTATGAATATTATGATGCAGCCGCAGATTATGATTATTACCGCCTGAATATTAAATATCCTGTAAAGTCGAGATTGTTCGGACTTAATAAGCTGTGTGATTATAAGGCACTTGTAAGGGTTGAGATGGCGGTGTAGTACGTCCCAGCACAATAAGGATAAATCTGGATTTGCTCTATGAAATAAAGATGATGGGGATTGAATAAATACAAATATGGATTTGCCACGTTAAATTGAGATGTCGGCGCAATGTAATATAGATAAGGAGTGATATGAGATTAATAATAAGTAGTGCTGGAATGATGGTTATTATTGTTCTGCTTGTGATTATACATAATTCGATTATCAGTGATAATTACTGTAATATGGAGATGAACAGCAGTATTAATGGGGCATTTGATTATGCTTTGGATAAAGTGTCAGATGGTTACATAACGGGTGAATATGATGATATTCCAGATGATGTATTTACAACACAGCTTATGAGAAGTTTCTGTAAGTCATTTAATGAGGCTGTCAGTTCAGATGCAGAGTATACAGTTACGCTGTTATATGCGGACAGGACGGCAATGCTGTATGACATAGCAATTGAAGCAGAATACAGTTATGGATATAAGGGAAGAAAGAATAAATGTATATGCCAGAGGGCTGTAAAGTTAAATTGACAATATATATATATTCATTTATAATTCCACAATATGATTTCAATTGATTAATATATTAGGTCAATTGTGGAAAGGAGAGACCACATTAAAAGTGGCTGTTATATAATGGAAATTCAGATATTACATTGGTTTGAAACATTACATAACCCAATAACTAATCCAATATTTTATGTGATTACTACATTGGGGAATGCAGGCTGGATCTGGATAGTATTAGCTGTGCTTATGCTTACAGTTCTTCCTAAGAAATATAAAAAAGCAGGGCTTACAATGGCAATAGCACTTATATTGTCGCTTATATTCTGTAATGGAATAATGAAGCATCTATGGGCAAGACCAAGAGCATTCTGGGTAGTTGGACAGAATTTTGTTGTTGGCAATGAATTCGAGAATTTATATGGAATATTTAATTCTATTCACGATTATTCGTTCCCATCAGGACATTCGTCAGCTTCGTTTGCTGCGGCAGTGTCAATATTTATGTGGAGAAAGAAGGAAGGAAGTGCGGCACTGGTACTTGCGGCACTTATAGCATTTTCAAGACTGTACTTTACAGTACATTATCCAACAGATGTGCTTGTCGGTACAATCACAGGTGCATTATATGGTGTAGCGGCTTATTTTATTGTTAAGGCACTTATCAATAAAGTCCCAAAGCTTAATGCTATATTTAATAAGCAGTAATAATGAAATAGTAATGATAATATAAATTGTAATTATGTTAAAAATAAAGGCTGTCCGATTATGATATGGCTAATCTTTACAGAACATTTTGTGTCAGGTAAAGAGGCATATCAATATTGGACAGCCTTTTGTGATGGTGCTTGTATTTTTTATGTATTTTTGTGAAAGCTATATTGACATTTGATTAAGATGTGCTAATATAAAATCACTTTTGTAAAATATATTTATAAAAGATATTTACAGAAGTGATTTTAAAATAGATAACAATTATTAAGTGGCAATATTATTGTCATAGAAATGAGGTTAAGGATGAACGAAGAAATGTGTGTTGAAAAGATGCCAATTACAGATGAATATCTTGAAAAGATGGACGCATATTGGAGAGCTGCCAATTACTTAGCAGCTGCCCAGCTTTATCTTTTAGATAATCCTCTCTTAAGAGAGCCTTTAAAGAAGGAACATATTAAGAAGAAAATCGTAGGTCACTGGGGTACAGTTCCGGGTCAGAATTTCGTTTACTGCCATATGAACAGAGCTATTAAGAAGTATGATCTTGATATGGTGCTTATATCTGGTCCTGGTCACGGCGGCAATTTCTTTGTAGCTAACTCATACCTTGAGGGTACATACAGCGAAGTATATCCGAATGTAAGTCAGGATATGAACGGATTAAAGAAGCTTTGCAAACAGTTCTCGTTCCCAGGAGGAATATCAAGCCACGTTGCGCCTGAGACACCAGGTTCAATTAATGAGGGTGGTGAGCTTGGCTATTCGATAGCACATGCATTTGGTTCGGTATTTGACAATCCGGATCTTATAACAACTTGTATTGTTGGTGATGGTGAAGCTGAGACAGGACCACTTGCTACAGCATGGCATTCTAATAAGTTCCTCAATCCTGTGACAGACGGAGCAGTGCTTCCAATATTACACCTTAATGGATATAAGATAAGCAACCCTACAATATTCTCACGTATATCACACGATGAGATAGAAAGTTTCTTCCACGGATGTGGATGGAAACCATATTTTGTTGAGGGCGATGACCCAATGACAATGCATAGAAAGATGGCAGAGACATTAGATACTGTTATTGAGGAGATTAAGGAAATCCAGAGAGAAGCAAGACAAGAAGGTAAGACAGAAAGACCATTCTGGCCTATGATCGTACTTAGAACACCAAAGGGCTGGACAGGACCAAAGGTTGTTGATGGCAAGGAAATTGAGGGAACTTTCAGGGCACATCAGGTTCCAATTATGATGGATAGACCAGAACATTTACAGCAGCTTAATGATTGGCTTGAAAGCTATAAGCCAGAAGAATTATTTGATGAAAATGGCAGATTAATTCCAGAGTTAAGAGCACTTGCACCAAAAGGAGATCACAGAATAAGTGCCAATCCTCATGCTAATGGTGGAAAGCTTTTAAGAGATTTAAGACTTCCGGATTTCAGGGATTACGGCGTTGACGTACCTTTCCCAGGAGCAAAAGATGGTCAGGATATGATTGAACTTGGAGGCTTTGTAAGAGATATATTCAAGTTAAATGAAGAAACTAAGAACTTCCGTATCTTTGGACCAGATGAAACAATGTCTAACAGATTAGGCAAAGTATTTGAGGAGACTAACAGGGATTGGAATAATGTTCTTAAGGATAATGATGAATTCCTTGCCAAGGACGGACGTGTAATGGATTCAATGCTTTCAGAGCATATGTGTGAAGGCTGGTTAGAAGGATATCTTCTTACAGGACGTCATGGTTTCTTTGCAAGTTATGAAGCATTTATCAGAATAGTAGACTCTATGGCGGCACAGCACGCTAAATGGTTAAAGGTATGTTCACAGCTTCCTTGGAGACAGTCAATTGCTTCACTTAACCTTATTCTTTCATCAAATGTATGGCAGCAGGATCATAACGGATTTACACATCAGGATCCAGGCTTCCTTGACCATATAGCTAATAAGAAGGCGGATGTGGTAAGAATGTATCTTCCACCAGATACTAACTGTTTACTTTCTTGCTTTGACCATTGTATAAGAAGCCGTGATTATGTCAATGTGCTTGTTACATCTAAGCATCCAAGACCACAGTGGCTTACTATGGAACAGGCTGTTAAGCACTGTACGCAGGGTGTTGGCATATGGGAATGGGCAAGTAACGATCAGGGAGAAGAACCAGATGTAGTAATTGCTGGCTGTGGTGAGACACCTACACTTGAAGCACTTGCGGCTGTTACAATATTAAGAGATAATATGCCTGATTTAAAGATTAGATTTATAAATGTAGTCGATTTATTCAAGTTACAGTCTAATACACAGCACCCTCACGGTCTGTCAGATACAGATTATGACGCTTTATTTACAAAGGATAAGCCGATTATATTTGCATTCCACGGCTATCCAACACTTATACACGAGCTTACATATTACAGACATAACAGAAATCTTCAGGTATTCGGTTATCAGGAGGAGGGTACGATTACAACTCCATTTGATATGAGAGTGCAGAACGAGATTGACCGTTATCATCTTGTACAGGCTGTTATCAATGCACTTCCACAGCTTGGCAACAAGGGTTCATATCTTCTCCAGAAGATGAGAGATACTTTAGTTGCACATAAGCAGTATATAAGTGAGTATGGTATGGACCTTCCAGAGGTACAGGAATGGAAGTGGCATACACCAGATAATAAATAATTGTTATAAAACTGGTTAGTGAATAATTGAGTGATTTATATAAAATATTTTATAAAAGCTGCTTAATGTATTGCAAAATGTACAAAAAAATAATATTATATAAGTAACTTTTTAAAATGTATTTATTAAAAGTAAGGGGATACGTCATATAGCAGGATGTGTCCCCATACTTGTAGTAACGGGTGTTACAGAAATGGAGGATTTTACAATGAATAACAAACCATCTATTAAAATCGGAATTGTGGCAGTGAGCAGGGACTGTTTCCCAGAGAGCCTGTCAGTGAACAGAAGAAAAGCTTTAGTTGAGGCTTACAAGAACAAATATAATGCAGATGAAATATATGAATGTCCAATATGTATAGTCGAAAGCGAGATACATATGCAGCAGGCATTAGAAGATGTCAAGAAAGCTGGCTGTAATGCTTTATGTGTATATCTTGGTAATTTTGGACCAGAAATTGCAGAAACTATGCTTGCTAAATATTTTGACGGACCTAAGATGTTCGTTGCGGCAGCAGAAGAAACATCAGCTAATGGAGGCCTTGTAGGTAACAGAGGAGATGCTTATTGTGGTATGCTTAATGCAAGCTACAACCTGAAATTAAGAGGAGTTAAGGCATATATTCCGGAATATCCAGTAGGAACAGCAAGTGAATGTGCAGATATGATTCACGAATTCATACCGGTTGCAAAGGCTGTATATGCGTTAAATAATCTTAAGATTATAAGCTTTGGACCAAGACCTAATAATTTCCTCGCCTGCAATGCACCAATTAACCAGTTATACAATCTTGGCGTTGAGATAGAAGAGAATTCAGAGCTTGACCTTTTTGAAAGCTATAATAATCACGCAGGAGATGAGAGAATTCCAGCGGTTGTAAAGAGTATGGAGAAGGAATTAGGAGAAGGTAATAAGAAACCTGAGATACTTTCTAAGCTTGCACAGTATGAGCTTACACTTCTTGACTGGGTAGAAGCACATAAGGGTTCAAGAAAATATGTTGCAATCGCAGGAAAATGCTGGCCAGCATTCCAGACACAATTTGGCTTTGTTCCTTGCTATGTTAATTCACGTCTTACAGCTATGGGAATACCTGTATCCTGTGAGGTTGATATATACGGAGCTTTAAGTGAATTCATAGGAACAGTTGTAAGCAATGATGTTGTTACACTTCTTGATATTAATAATACGGTTCCATCAGATATATACGAAGAAGATATTAAGGGCAGATTCAATTATACAATTAAGGATACATTTATGGGCTTCCATTGTGGCAATACAGCAGCGTGCAAGCTTTCATTCTGTGAGATGAAGAACCAGATGATTATGGCACGTTCACTTCCAGAAGAAGTTACTAACGGAACACTTGAGGGAGATATTGTACCTGGTGATATTACATTTTTTAGGTTACAGAGTACATCAGACAGCCAGTTAAGGGCGTATGTTGCACAGGGTGAAGTTCTTCCTGTAAGAACACGTTCATTTGGTGCTATAGGAATATTTGCAATTAATGAAATGGGAAGATTTTACAGACACGTGCTTGTTGAGAAGAATTATCCTCATCATGGGGCAGTAGCATTTGGACATTATGGAAAGGCTTTGTTTGATGTGTTTAAGTATCTTGGCGTTGAGGACATATCATATAACCAGCCGGCAGGCGTGCTTTATAAGTCAGAAAATCCTTTTGCATAGTTAAGATTATAACGTAAATATATAATAGTTTATAGAAATGGGGTGCGGTATGTATTATATAGGTGTTGACCTTGGAACATCTTCGGTTAAGCTGATATTGATGGAACCAACAGGTGATATTGTAAATACAGTATCTAAGACTTATCCTATAAGCTTTCCAAAGCCAGGCTGGTCAGAGCAAAATCCGACAGATTGGTATGATAAGACCTGTGAGGGAATCAAAGAGCTTATAAAGGATATAGATAAGGACAAGGTTGCAGGAATAAGCTTCGGAGGTCAGATGCACGGTCTTGTTATTCTTGATGAGAATGATAATGTAATAAGACCGGCAATTCTTTGGAATGATGGAAGAACAACTAAGGAATGTGATTATCTTAATAATGAGATTGGAAAGGATAAGCTTACAGAATATACAGCGAATATAGCATTTGCTGGCTTTACGGCTCCTAAGCTTCTCTGGGTTAAGAATAATGAGCCTGACAATTTCAAAAAGATTGCTAAGATAATGCTTCCTAAAGATTATATAGCCTACAGGCTTACAGGAGTACATTGCACAGATGTATCGGATGCGTCAGGTATGCTTTTATTAGATGTTAAAAAGCGTGACTGGTCAGAAGAGATGATTAACATATGCAAAATTTCAAGAAAACAGCTTCCGGCTTTGTATGAAAGCTACGAAAGGGTTGGCTGTATTACTAAAGAAGCTGCTATGGAGCTTGGACTTCCAGACAATGTATGTGTAGCTGCTGGAGCAGGTGATAATGCTGCTGCGGCAGTAGGTACTGGAACTGTTGGGGACGGAATGTGCAATGTTTCTCTTGGAACAAGCGGAACAATATTTATATCAAGCAGTAACTTTAGCGTTGATAATAATAATGCACTTCATTCCTTTGACCACGCGGACGGCTATTATCATCTTATGGGCTGTATGTTAAGTGCAGCTTCCTGCAATGGCTGGTGGATGGATAATATTTTAAAGGATACGGATTATAAAGAAGCACAGTCACATATAACTAAAGATATGCTTGGTAATAATCATGTATATTTTCTTCCATATCTTATGGGAGAGCGTTCGCCACATAATGACCCGCTTGCAAGAGCAACATTTACAGGAATGACTATGGACAGTACAAGGACAGATATGACACAGGCGGTGCTTGAGGGTGTTGCATTTGCGATAAGGGACTCTTTTGAGATCGCCAGGTCGCTTGGAATTAATATCACAGAAACCAAGATGTGCGGTGGTGGTGCTAAGAGTGAGCTTTGGTGTACAATTATGGCTAATGTGCTGGGAATTAAAGTACATCTGTTAAAGTCAGAAGAGGGTCCGTCTATGGGAGCAGCTATGCTTGCTATGGTGGCGGCTGGTGAATATGAAAATGTTAAGCAGGCGGCGGACAGCATTGTTGGAATATGCAGGACAATCGAGCCGGAAAAAGACATTGCAGACAGGTATAATTCACGTTATAATACATTTAAAGACATATATCCTGCATTAAAAGGGGTATTTGAGAAAATGTAATTGATGTATCTGGCACAATAATAACAGATAGTGTATATTCAGAATGGAGGTTTTATGAAATTTTTTATTGATACGGCAAATGTTGATGATATCAGAAAAGCTAATGATATGGGTGTGATCTGTGGAGTTACAACTAATCCATCATTAATTGCCAAAGAAGGCAGGGATTTTAATGAAGTAATTAAAGAGATTACAAGTATTGTTGACGGACCTATAAGCGGTGAAGTTAAGGCAACTACAGTAGATGCGGAAGGAATGATTAAAGAGGGCCGTGAGATTGCTGCGATTCATCCTAATATGGTAGTTAAGATTCCTATGACAGTAGAAGGCCTTAAGGCAGTTAAGGTGCTTTCAGCAGAAGGAATAAAGTGTAATGTAACACTTATCTTTTCAGCTAATCAGGCACTTTTAGCAGCAAGAGCAGGTGCAGCATATGTATCCCCATTCCTTGGAAGACTTGATGATATATCACAGCCGGGTATCCAGCTTATTGAAGATATTGTTGGTATATTTTCTAATTATGATATCCAGACAGAGATTATATGTGCAAGTGTAAGAAATCCTATACATATAACAGACTGTGCACTTGCAGGAGCTGACATAGCAACTGTTCCTTATAAGGTTATTGAGCAGATGGTTCATCACCCATTAACAGATGCAGGTATTGAGAAGTTCCAGAAAGATTATAAGGCAGTATTTGGAGAATAAATGATTTCATCACAGAAAATAACAACGTCAGAGGTTAGAAAGTATAATAAGAACAGAATATTTAAGCTTATATATAACAGCAGTGCAATATCAAGGCAGGAGATTGCAGATACGCTTGGATTGTCACTTCCGACAATCAACCAGAATATCAAGCTTTTAAAAGATGCAGGGCTTATAGTTATGGAGGGCAGTTTTGACTCAACAGGAGGAAGAAAAGCCCAGATGATTATGGTAAATGCTGATGCAAGATTTGCAATAAGCGTTAACGTCCGTGCTAATGAATTAAAGGTGGCACTTATAGATCTTAATGGAGAGATAAGAAGCCAGAAAAGTGTTGATATTGAATTCAGTCCGGAAAGTGATTATGGAGTTAAGGTATCAGAGCTTGTCGATGATATAATAGAGGAGAATAATATTAATACTGGTAATATACTTGGCATAGGAATAACTATGCCGGGTATATTCAATAGTGATAATACAATGATAATTTCATCTCCACCACTTAACACAAGAGACTATAAGACTGATAACATTACAAGTCATCTTAAGTATGATTATACTGTACAGAACGATGCAAGAGCGAGTGCATTTGCCGATTACTGGTATTCCCATAAGAATGAAAATGCTCACATAGACGAGTCCTATCACGACAAATTCTATCTTATGATTAATGATGGAGTTGGCGGTGCGTGCGTAAGCAATGATAAGATTGTTCAGGGAGAGCATAACAGATATGGTGAATTTGGACATATGACTTTATATCCTGACGGAAGAAAATGTATGTGCGGAAAGAAAGGTTGTGTTGAAAGTTATCTTTCAGCAAGAAATCTTTCGTCAGACCTTGGAATACAGATAGATGAATTCTTTAAGAAAGCATCTGAGGGTGATGCACAATGTGTCAAAGTCCTTAATGAATATCTTGATAATCTTACAACAGGAATTAATAATCTTTATATTATATTTGACAGGGATATAGTAATTGGTGGATTTGTTTCAAGATATCTGTTAGAATATGAAGAGAATATAAGACAAAGACTTATTGATAAATATTCTTTTGATACAGATGGAAGATATTTTTCGATTTCAAGCTGTACATCAGAGAGAACGGATACAGGAGCGGCAATAATGTTTTTGTCTGAATTCATTAATAGTATTTAACAAGAGGGACAGAGGCGAGATGGATAAGAGCAGATTGTATAGGACCATTAACAATTTAAGAAATATAATTACATTAGAACACTGCGTCGTAAGATTTATTATGGCGTGGTGTTTTGTTAGTTTAGTTGAGAGTTTTATAATGAATAGCAGAAGGTATATGATAAACAGCCTGTCATATGTTAAAAATGTTGACATGGTTTCAGTTATTATATGCTCGCTGGTATTAACAATAGTATTATATGTCATATTTGAAAAGCTTCAGGATAATAACAGGCTTAAAGCCTGTATTCTTGAGGGGACTTTATTAACAGGAGTTGTATTGGTATATGCCTGCGTGTGTGTATATGAATATAATGATGTGTATTTTGTGGCTGGAATGACACTTGTTGTACTGGCGGCAGCTGTATATTCATATAGTTATGTGCACAAGATTTACAAGGGATATATTAGTGACAGCACCACTTATAATGCGGATATAAAAGATATAAGTAAAAGAATGTATATCACAGGTGTTGCGATAGTTGCAGGTGTTATGACAGCATTTATAAGTATATGTATGGTGTTCCGTTATCTGTCATTTGGCTCACCTAATTTTGATATGGGACTTTTTTCGCAGATGTTTCACTATATGAAGACGACGGGCAGAATGTTAAATACAAGTGAGAGAGATCATCTTATGTCACATATGTGTGTGCATATATCACCAATGTTTTATACGATACTGCCATTTTATATGCTTGTATCATCACCGGTGACGCTTGAGGTTATGCAGGCAGTAGTCATTGCAATAGCAGTAATTCCACTTTGCAGGCTTGCAGAGTGCAAAGGAATGTCAAGACGTGCTGTGTTAATAATATGTATAATATACTGCTTTTATCCGGTTATAAGCGGTGGCTGCTTTTATGACATACACGAGAATATGTTTCTTCCAGTGCTTATATTTACATTTCTGCTATATATGGAAAAAGATAATATGACAGGAATATTAATATCTGCAATACTTATATGCCTTGTAAAGGAAGATGCACCGGTATTTCTTATGTTCATTGCACTTTATATGATAATAGGAAAGAGAATGTATAAAAAAGGATTTATTATACTGATATTATCCATAGTGTATTTTGTCATTGCCTGCAAGATAATTGAGATAATAGGAACGGGCATAATCTCTGACAGATTTAATAATATGATTGCGGAAGGTAATGGTAATATAACAGGAATAATAAAGACGGTTATTAATAATCCAGCGTATATAATTACGCAGATTATGGATAAAAGTAAGATTGCTTATATATTAAAGACACTTGGTGTGCTTTTGTTCATACCATTATGTACAAGAAAGTGGAGCAGATTTATTCTTCTTGGACCTTATATAATGTTTAACCTTATGTCCGATTATGAATATTTCCATAGCATATATTTTCACTATTCATTTGGTTCGGGTGCACTTCTTATATACCTTTTAATTATTAATATATGCGATATGGATATGAGGAAGAAAATGTTAATGCTTCGTATGACAGCTATGGCAGTAGTTATATTTTTTATGGCATTCAATGTATCAAGGCTTGATAATGCGTTTAATTATGTGGACGAGAATAATAAAAGGGTGATTGATACTATGAATGAAGGGCTTGGTACAATTCCTGACGATGCAAGTGTTACAGCGACAACATTTTTATGTGCCAGTTTATCAAAGCATAAGATATTGTATGAATTATATTATACCGACAAACAGACAGAGTATATAGCTTTGGACTTAAGATACAGCGATACTTATTACAATGTCAGCAGTTACCTGAATTCATCACAGTATGAAACTGTATATTATGCAGAAAATGTAATCGCAGTATTCAAAAATAGAGCAACAGGCAATTGATTAAATTGTCAGATTTGTTATAATACATCTATATAATTATGTGAATTGGAGGACAAGTAAGATGATAGCAGAATCAATGAAAGCACTTGTTAAAGGAAGCTCAGTTATCAGAGCGATGTTCGAGGAAGGTAACAGGCTTGCTAAGATATATGGAGCAGAAAATGTATATGACTTTTCATTAGGTAATCCTAATGTGCCGGCTCCGGATGAAGTTAATGAGGCAATCAAGAATATAGTTGATGAGGAAGAGTCAGTTGTCCTTCACGGATATATGAGCAATTCAGGCTTTGAAGATGTAAGAGAAGCGATTGCACAGTCACTTAATAAGAGATTTGATACACATTTTAATTACACTAATATTGTTATGACAGTTGGTGCGGCAGGTGGTCTTAATACAATACTTAAGACAATTATCAATCCTGGTGATGAGGTGCTTACATTTGCACCATTCTTTGGAGAATATAGGAATTATGTAAGTAATTTTGGTGGAAAGCTTGTTGCAGTATCTCCAGATACAGCTACTTTCCAGCCAAAGTTTGATGAATTTGAGAAGCTTATTAACAAGAATACCAAGGCTGTAATTGTCAACAATCCTAACAACCCAACAGGAGTTGTGTATTCAGAAGATACAATAAAGAAGTTAGCTAAGATTATGGAAGACAAGCAGAAAGAATTAGGCATAGAGATATTCCTTATAGCTGATGAGCCATACAGAGAACTTGCTTATGATGGAGTAGAAGTTCCATATCTTACTAAATATTACAATAATACTATAGTTGGATATTCATACAGCAAGTCATTATCACTTCCAGGTGAGCGTATCGGATATCTTGTGATTCCAGATGAAGCAGCAGATTCAGATGATATGAAGTCAGCCGCTTCTGTAGCAACAAGAATATTAGGATTTGTTAATGCACCATCATTACAGCAGAAGGTCATTGCCAGATGTCTTGATGCCAAGGTTAATATCGAAGCTTATGATAAGAACAGAAAAGCACTTTACGAAGGACTTACAAAGCTTGGTTTTGAATGTATTAAGCCAGAAGGAGCGTTTTATCTCTTTGTCAAATCACCAACAGAAGATGAGAATATTTTCTGTGATACAGCTAAGAAGCACAATATACTTATTGTTCCTGGTTCATCATTTGGCTGTGCTGGTTTTGTAAGGATGGCTTACTGCGTATCATACGATACAATAATTAATTCACTCCCACATTTTGCAGAAGTTGCTAAAGAGATGGGTTTATAAAATCAATATGCGAAAAATGTACGCGGAAATGAGGATTATTAATGAAAGCTTGGGAGAGTAATATAAGAAAGGTTGAACCTTATGTTCCGGGCGAACAGCCTAAGGTTCAGGATGTTATTAAACTTAATACTAATGAGAATCCATATGGACCATCAGAAAATGTCAGAAAAGCAATGGAAGCAATAGATATAGACCGTTGCAGATTATATCCAGACCCTGATGTGACTAAGCTTGTTAAGAGCATTGCAGATTATTATGGAATGGATAATAATCAGGTATTTGTCGGTGTGGGCTCAGATGATGTGTTATCAATGTGTTTCCTTACATTTTTTAATGGAAAGAAGCCGGTATTATTCCCGGATATTACATATTCTTTTTATAGTGTATGGGCTGATCTGTACCGTATACCATATGAGAAGCAGAAGCTTGATGATAATATGAAGATTGTTCCAGAAGACTATTATAAAGAAAATGGCGGTGTAATCTTCCCTAATCCTAATGCTCCAACAGGTCTTTTAATGGATCTTGACAGTGTAAGGGATATTATTGAACATAATAAAGATGTTGTAGTTATAGTTGATGAAGCATATATTGATTTTGGAGGAGTATCAGCTAAGGATTTAGTGAATGAATATGACAATGTGCTTGTTGTACAGACATTTTCTAAGTCACGTTCTATGGCGGGTATGAGAATTGGATATGCATTTGGTTCAAAAGAACTTATCAAGGCACTTAATGATGTGAAATTCTCATTTAATTCATACACAATGAATATGACATCAATTGATATGGGTGTTGCTTCAATCAATGATAAGAAGTATTTTGAGGAATGTGTTGAAAGAATAACAGCTACAAGAGAAAGAACTAAGGAAGAACTTACAAAGCTTGGATTTACGTTCCCAGACTCTAAGGCTAACTTTATATTTGCTACACATAAGAGTGTTCCAGCTAAAGAAATATTTGAAAAACTTAAGGATTTGAATATATTTGTAAGATATTTTGCACAGCCAGGAATTGATAATTATTTAAGAATTACAATAGGTACAGATGAGCAGATGGATAAGCTTATAAGTGCTTTATCTGAGATTGTTGGTTAGAGGAGACTTTATGGCAGTACCATTTGAGAATAGAAACTTCCATAAGGAAATGCTAAAGCTTGCAGGACAGCTTCAAAAAGAAGGAAAAGTACCAAGATTATTATTACATAGCTGTTGTGCACCTTGCAGTAGTAACTGTATTGAAGTTTTATCGAAGTATTTTATGGTTACAGTATTTTATTATAATCCGAATATATCAAGTGATGAGGAATATAAGAAAAGAGTTGCAGAGCAGATAAGATTTATAAAAGAATTTGATACCCCTAACAAAGTTGAATTCATCGAGGGTGATTATGAACCGGATGTATTCTTTAAGGAAGTTAAGGGCCTTGAGAAAGAGCCAGAAGGCGGTAAGCGTTGTTTTAAATGTTATGAATTAAGATTAAGAAAGACAGCAGAACTTGCCAAGGCAGAGGCGTATGATTATTTTACAACAACTCTTACAATCAGCCCATTAAAGAACAGTGTAAAGCTTAATGAGACAGGCTTAAAGCTTCAGGAAGAATATGGTGTTAATTACTTGCTTTCGGATTTTAAGAAGCAGGAAGGTTATAAGAGGTCTATTGAGCTGTCAAAGGAATATGGATTATACAGACAGAATTACTGCGGCTGTGTATATTCAAGACAGCAGACATTGATGAACAAATAAATATATGCACAGTCAGGTGATGCTACAGTGGTAACGTCTATGATTAGTGATGAATGATTATATATTTTGACACTGGTGTCATATTATAGTATGTTATCATTAACCAGACAGAGTATAAAGAGTATAATTAAGGAGGAATAATTATGGCTAAGAAGAAATCAGGCATTGTTAAGGCAGTAGTAGGTATTGGTGCGGTAGTAGTTGCTGGTAAAGTTGCATACGAGAAGTATAAGACAACTAAGAGCCGTTATACAAAGGAAGAACAGGATAGTGCAGATCTTGAGGTCCGCAAATATAATGCAATATGTGAGAAGAAGGTTGTTGAAGTAGAAGACGAGGAATTTGTTGGTTGTGAGATAAAGTCAGTAGCTTCTAATACAACTCTTGACCTTGGCCTTGCTGTATTCGAAAAAGATGTATACATTAATTTTGAAAGTGTATGCAGCAATGTCACCATCATTCTTCCAGAGGGGGTTAATGTTGCGTGTGACATAGAAAAGAGAATAGCAGGTGTTCATAATCTTGTAGAAAATGTTGATGAAGAAGGAATTCATACAGTATATGTAATTGGAAAAGCAACATTAAGCAAGGTTGATATTATTCCTGTTAATTTTTATGTGGACGACGATGATGTAGAAGATATATTAGCAGAAGATGATTTTGATGAAGAAGAAGCATTTCCGGAGTCAGGAGATGTAGACGTAAAAGTTATTAACAAGAGCGAGAAAGAGGCTGTGTCAGAAGAAACAGTTAAGTCAGAAGACGGCTTTAAGCCTGCAGATAACGCTGATACTACTGAGGACAACACAGAAACTATTAATCTTGAAGAAGTTAAGTAGTCAGGATAAAGCGTATGAAGTTCAGGGATAAAATGATTGAATATTTTGATAATATTCCAGAAGGTACGGTTGTAGTTGCTAATGCAATGTATGAACAGGGATTTACCAGGATGAGCCACGATGCTTTTTTCAGGTCTATAGAAAGACTGTGCGAGGATGGTTACATTTTAAGAGCTGGAAAAGGAATGTATATTAAGACATCTGATGGTGATAAGAACATAGAAGAATTACTGCTTAATTATTTCTTTGGAGATAATAATGACAGTGGAATGTTTATAGGCTACAGGCTGTATAACAAGTATATGATATCATCTTACAAGGGCGATAAGATAGAGCTGTATTCAACTGTGATAAGAACAAGAACCTGTGAGCTTGGCAATATAATAGTTAAAAGACCAGAGGTTGATCTGGATTTTGAGAATTCCAAAGTGCTTGAGGCTTTGGAGATTTTGCAGAATTATCATAATATCGAGAATTTAGATAAGCTGAAGTTTGCAAGGTATGCCAAGCAGTTTGCAGGCAGCTATAATGATGAGGCGGCTGTAAATGTGCTTTTACATATGAAATATAAGAAAAGTACGATAGCTTTTATGAAGAAAATACTTGATATGTATAAGACACCGAATAGTTTACAGCAGTTTTTAAGCTACGCTTCAGATTATAAAATTCCGGCTGTCCAGAGGATAGCAAGATAAATGTATGCATAAAAATACAAAAAAACACTTTACAACAGTAAAGTATATGTATATAATAACGCTTGAACAATAATAAAAAAGCAGAGTAGGAATATGTGCGTTAAGTGCCATCTGGACAGGGAGTTGCCATTTGGACGAAAAGTTTTCTTGCGATACATAATCCGCATCCCGCTGCTACATACTATGGCGAATAACCTCCTATGTAGAGCGAAGATTACTGCAAAGGAGGTTTTTTTATGTCAATTTTATTAAGAAATTTTGCATTTTCTGCAAAAGAATTCAAGAGCATTAAGTCAATAGTTGCCGCGGCATTATTGATAGCTCTGCACACAGTATTAGCTGTGTTTGTATCAATTCAGGTAACACCAACACTTAGAATTTCAGTATCCTTTCTTGCCAACTGTGCAATAGGATACATGTTTGGTCCTGTTATGGGCTTTGTGTGTGGTGGACTTGGAGATTTGATTCAGTTTGTTATTAAGCCTACAGGTGCATATTTTCCTGGCTGGACAATAAGTGCGGCATTAGCTGGATTTATATATGGTCTGTTCTTTTATGGCTGTAATATGAAGGTAGCTGAAAAGTATGATGAACAGGGTCAGAAGAAAGGTATATTAAGGATTATAGACTTCAAGTTCCTTTTAAGATGTGCAGCGGCACTTACAATTGATACATTACTTGTAAATGTATTACTTGGAACTTACTGGTGCAGTATAATGTATGGAAAGGGCTTCGCATTTTACTTATCAATACGTTTTGCTAAGAATATGATACAGCTTCCAATTAACATTATACTGACATATTATGTATTAGGATTTATTAAATACATTAATAATAAAATTTATGAATAAAAATATGTTGATAAAAGAATATTAATGAACAGTACATCAGCACGGAAAGGAAGAAAGTTATGTCAAAGATAATGATAGCATCAGATATTCACGGTTCTGCATATTATTGCAGATTAATGTTAGACAGATTCAAGGAGGAGAACGCAGAAAGATTAGTTCTTCTTGGAGATATACTCTATCACGGACCAAGAAATGATCTTCCTAAAGAATATGCTCCCAAAGAAGTTATCGCAATGCTTAATCCCCTGCGCAATAAGATAATATGTGTAAGAGGTAATTGTGATACAGAGGTAGATCAGATGGTGCTTGATTTTAATGTGTTATGCGAACAGGCATATGTTAATTTTAATGGCCGTTCAATAGTATTAGCACACGGACACAAGCTTGATGAAAAGAATATTCCGGCGTTAAATGATGGCGATATCCTTTTATGCGGACATACACACGTTCCAAAGTGTGAAAAGAGAGATGGATATATATATATGAACCCAGGTTCAGTATCTATCCCTAAGGAGAACTCAGCTCACAGCTATATGATACTTGATGATAAGTTCTACTGGAAAGACCTTGATGGTAATGTATATATGGAACAGAAATATTAAACTATAACAGCCTTTTAATAATTCTTTATATATTTTTAATTGCTTTTGCAAAAGTATATGATAGAGTATTATTTGATGATAATTATTGAGAAATGTGAAAGGCTGGATTGTTTATGAATGGTTTCAAGGATAAATTTGCAAGATTTATGTATGGAAGATATGGCATGGATCAATTGTCAAGAAATTTATCTTTAATATGTCTTGTGTTACTGGTTATAACAATGTTTAGCAGAAGCAATGTATTATATGCCATAGCACTTGTAGGAATAATATATACATATTTTAGGGTATTTTCGCGTAATATATCTAAAAGAAGCGAAGAGAATGAGAAATACCTGTCTTTCCATTATAAAGTAGTAGGAAAGATTAACAGAATTAAATATAGAATTAAAGACAATAAGACACATAAGATATTTAAGTGTCCAAGTTGTTCACAGAAGATAAGGGTGCCTAGAGGAAAAGGCAGGATAAGTATTAAATGTCCAAAGTGCAGAATAGAATTTATTAAGAAGACCTGATTTAAAGTGTAAAGACTTGAATCAGGTCTTTACTTATATTCTGGTGAATATAATTTATGGAATATAGTGAAAGAATTGCCAGCGGCATTATTTATAGAAGAAAAATGGCAATTATTTATCTATTGTAATGCCGGACGATTTGAATATGAACCAGAAGCTTGAAAATATATTGAATGTATCTTTAGATGCCACAGAAGACGAATTAAGAAAAGCTGACAGCCTTAGTACAGGTTATAACTGGCGTGATAATACATGGGAGATAATAGTTAAATATTCAGGAAGTCTTGAGAGTATACGAAACAGATATAACGTATATATCAAAGAGCTTCTTAATTATTATGCAATTATAGTGGCTGATAAAGCTACAATAGAACTTATATCGCAGGAAGATGTCATAGATTATGTGGAAAAGCCTAAGAGTCTTTATTATCAGATAGAACGCACCAAGACAGCTGCATGCGTAGGAAATGTGAGGGCAGGTGGGGGCATTTTATCAGGAAAAGGTGTTATTGTCGGAGTGATTGATACAGGGATAGATATATTTGATAATGCTTTCAGGAATTCTGATGGGACTACAAGGATACTTAACATATATGACCAGACGACAGGGGAGAAATACGATAAACAGTCGATTGACGAGTATATAAAGCTTAATGAGGATTTATCAGGTGGTACATTTTCTTATGATAATGCTCCAGGGGTTGATAACATAATGCATGGAACGGATGTTTCGTATATAGCGGCAGGCAGTTTGGGCGTTGCTTACGAGGCTGATATTATAGCAGTTAAAATGGGATATTCTATTAATAACCAGTTTCCAAGGACAACAAGCCTTATGGATGCAATTGATTATGTTATAAGAAAAGCAATTGAATACAGAAAGCCTGTGGCAGTAAATATAAGCTATGGCTGTAATTATGGTGCACATAATGGTAATACGCTGTTAGAGAGCTTTATTGATGATATATCCAAAAGCTACAGGTGTGTTATATGTGTAGGGAGTGGCAATGAAGCAGATAAAGCGATACATTTTGGGGGGATTATTAATACCGGACAGGTACAGACAGCGTATCTTAGTGTTGGTGAATATCAGAGTGCTATGGATATCCAGATATGGAAGAATTACTGGGATACAATTGATGTAATGCTAATCAATCCGCGTGGCGAACAGATTGGAATAATAACTGAGGGGAAAATCAACAGGTATGAAACTTACAATACTGAGATTATAACATTGCTTGGTGAACCATCCCCATATAATATATATCAGGAAATATATATTAATCTTATTCCAAAGACTGATTATATATTATCAGGTATATGGCAGATAGTGTTGATGGCAGGAAGTATAAGGGCAGGTGAATATAATATATGGCTTCCGTCAAGTCAGGCACTTGGTTATGCAACAGCATTTAATAATCCTACAGCTGATGGGACGATTACAATACCTGCAACGGCAAGAAACTGTATAGCAGTTGGGGCGTATAATGCATACACCAATTCTTATGCAGCATTTTCGGGACGGGGATTTGATAATAGTATAAGAAATGTTAATGCAGGAGTTAAGCCGGATATCACAGCACCAGGTGTCGATATAAGTATTGCAAGGCAGAGAGGAAATGATATTATATATAGAAATGTTACAGGCACATCTTATGCAGTTCCGGTTGTTACAGGTGCGGCTGCACTTCTTATGCAGTGGGGAATAGTCATGGGCAATGACAGGTTTATGTATGGCGAGAAATTAAAGGCAGCTCTTATTGATGGTTCTAAGCCAGTAGGACTTGCGGGGATTACAGGAAACGATAATCATCCAGACCCGCGTACAGGGTGGGGAGCGGTGTGTCTTATGAATACGCTTAATAAAATTTTATAAATTATCTTGAAATTCATATAAACATTGTGGTATAGTATGTTTATGGAATGAGAAATATAATAAGTTCATTATACTTAAGGCTGTTATATTTAAGAATGGAGGATTTAGATGAAGATATCAACAAAAGGCAGATATGCATTAAGGGTTATGATAGATTTAGCAGAACACGATAATGGCGAATATATAACACTTATGGATATAGCTGAAAGACAAGGAATTTCAGAGAAATATTTAGAATCAATAGTGTCTTTATTAAGCAAGAATGATTTTCTTATATCATTAAGAGGAAAGGGTGGTGGATATAAGCTTTCAAGACGTCCAGAGGAATACACAGTATTAAGCGTATTACAGTGTACAGAAGGTTCTTTAGCACCTGTTGCCTGTCTTGAGAGCAAGCCTAATAAGTGTCCTAAGCTTGAAGAGTGCAAGACAATTACTATGTGGGAGAATTTTGAGAAGACAATCAATGATTACTTTAACAAGATAACAATAGCAGACCTTATTAATTCTGGTAATGGAATTGATAACTATGTTATTTAATATATATGCCAGAATGTCACTTGAGTGCCAGTCTGGCATATTTTATGTAATAGCAGGCTTTATCTGTTATAGATAATAAATGTCTTGAGGTATTTATTATCTTTCGGACAGGGCTTATCTATGGGGAAAAAAAGCCACCAGCACCGCCGCAGGCACAGCATATGCCAATACATTTTGCAGCAGAAGCAATATCAAAGCCAGAACCCTGATTAATGGCAACAGAGATAACACATAAAATGCAGAAGTATATAATACCATAGAGTATTCCCCATATAAGACGGTTGCATTTTCTTATGTGTCCTAATATAAGTCCACCGGCAAATGTGCTGATACCATAGGCGGCAGTAATACATATGCTTATTATGTTATTGCTAAGTGACATTTTATACATACATATAGATATAATTATCAGTAAAGCAATTGTTATAATATAACCAGCTATTAAGGTCTTTAGTATTCCAATTAATTTGTTCATACAGCATTTCCAATCTATATATATTCTTTACAAGCTTATGTCCATATATTTGATAATATTCATTCAACTTGACATCTGTATTATTAATACTGTAATATATTAAAATATAACACACAAATTAAAGTGTTGTATATAAATATTATTTTATAAAAAGAATGGAGGAATAATTCCTTGGATACGGACAGTTATATTCAACTTATAACTATTATTATTTTATTATTTCTTTCGGCATTTTTCTCGTCAGCTGAGACATCATTTATGACTGTAAGCAAGATGAAAATTCGTTCGCTTATGGATGAGGGCAACAAACGTGCAGCTTTAGTTGCTAAGATTATAGATGATTCTGGAAAGTTGCTAAGTGCCGTACTTATAGGTAATAACATTGTTAATATTTCCTGCTCAGCACTTGTTACTACATTTACAATAAAGGTATGGGGAAGCTATGCTACAGGAATAGCAACTGGTGTTCTTACACTTTTCGTTCTTTTATTCGGAGAAATAACCCCAAAGAATCTTGCTACATATTATTCTGTTAAGCTTACATTATTATATGCACCAATTATATATGGTCTTATGGTTATATTGACACCAGTGATATTTATAGTTGACCATCTTGCTGGCGGAGTATTAAGAATATTTGGTATTAAATCTAATGATAAAAATTCAACTATTACTGAGGAAGAGCTTCGTACAATAGTAAAGGTAAGCCATGAAGAAGGAATTATCGAGAAAGATGAAAGGCAGATTATTGATAACCTGTTCGACTTTGGAGATACAAGCGTTAAAGACGTTATGATTCCAAGAATTGATATGACAGTTGCAGATGTTAATTCATCTTATGAAGATATAATTACATTATTTAAAAGTACAATGTATACAAGAATACCGATATACGAGAATGATTCAGATAATGTAATCGGTATACTTAATATTAAAGATTTGATAGTCGGTGATAAAAAAGACGAAACCTTTAATATAAGAGATATAATGAGAAAACCATTTTTTACATACGAACATAAGAATACATCTGAGCTGTTTAAAGAAATGCAGCTTAACAGATACAGTATTGCAATTGTTCTTGATGAATACGGACAGATAGCTGGTATGATAACAACTGAGGATTTGCTTGAGGAAATTGTTGGTGAAATCAGAGATGAGTATGATACAGATGAGAAAGACGATATGACTAAGATAAGGGATAATACATATCGAATTAATGCATCGTGCAAGCTTGATGACATTAATAGTGAGCTTGGAACTAAGTTGTACTCACAGGATAATGACTCGCTTGGTGGATTTATATCAGAAAAGCTTGACAGAATACCTAAAGCCGGTGATAAGCTGACAATTGATAATGTATGGCTGTTTGTTGAACGTTCTTCGGTAAACAGGGCAGAGTCAGTTATATTAAAGATACAGCCGGATAATAAAGACACTAATGACAGATAATATAATGAACACCAAAGTGTTAATCTTAAAAGCTCTTTGTGGAACTTTATATGCACTGAAAGGCTGCACAAGAATTGCCAGATATTATAACAAAGTCAGAAAATATCATATCAGAGGCTTAGTACACTGATATGAATATAATTAATATACTTATAGAAGAATGTGATTAAGTAAATGCTTAGTCACATTTTTTGTTGTATATTTTTATTTCATATTTTGTTGTGTATTCAAGCATTATATAAAAAATGATGCAACATTTTATTTCAAAATGTTGCATCCATCATTAATATCTTAATTCTTATTTACATATTCTATATCGTCTATTTTTCATATTACTTTACCCCTTTTTATAAAAAAATTGACTTTTTCAGAAACTTTTTAAAGATTAACCTTTAAAAATACAGAATCTTTATCGTCCTGCTTAATTCCTAAGTATCTTTTAGTTATCTCATAAGATGAATGGTTATAGATATCCATAAGAATTGCAGGTGGCGTCCCACATTTCCAGGCATAATACCCGAAGGTTTTACGCATTGAATGGCAGCTTATTCCATTTTCAAGATTAAGAATATCAGCCGCGTGTTTGATAATGCGGAATGCCTGCGAACGGCTTAATGCAGTATTATCGTATCTCCCCGGGAATATATACCCCTCCTCAGTTACGTCATCAAGGCTCTCCATATACCTAGATAACCCTTTTCTTGTGCTTTTGTTAATCGCTATCCGTGTCTCTTTACCAGTCTTTTTCTCGGTTGTTACGAGATGCTTTCTAAAATGTTTTTCCTTGATGTCATAGACATCTTTCCATCGTAATTCGAGCAAATCACTAATTCTTAATGCTGAATTTACCCCTAAACATATAAGGGCATAGTTTCTTAAGTTGGGCTCATTATCCAGATAAAATCTGCGAAATGCTTCCAGCTCATCAATATTTCTTATCGGTTGTGCTGTGCTCATATATATACCTCCATTCACCATATAGCATACAACATTTGATGCAACATTTTGAAATAATTTGTTGCATAGACAAGGAGGTTAATGTGCTTAAGCTCACAATCAAACCCGGCGAGTACATCAACATCGGTGATGATGTAAGGGTTATCTATTCAGGAGGCTCAGAAGGGAATATTCATCTTTTAATAGATGCCCCAAGGGAACTCAACATTGTAAGAAGCAAGGTTCTTGCAAGAAATACTGCCAATTCGGACAAGAAAGAGTCCCGCTATATATCTCCATATTATGCGGAACGCGGACTTTCTCCGGAAACACTTTCTAAAATCCGCAGGCTTATAAGGGAAGATAAGAAGATGAATAAGCAGGTTGTAGATAGGAAAGAGGACATCAGTCAGGATAATATACAGGGTTAGCATGGTAACGCTGTTTATTATATATGCGTATTAACTGTTAAGGCTGATGCCAGCAGTTCTAATACATTCCCGGTAAGGGAGTTGGGAACGGATTCCCAAACAAATATTATATTTTACACGGAGGTACACACTATGGTAGTACAACACAATATGTCAGCTATGAATGCTAACAGAATGTTAAGCGGAGTTTCATCTGCACAGTCAAAGTCAACAGAGAAGTTATCATCAGGTTACAGAATTAACCGTGCAGCAGATGATGCAGCAGGACTTTCTATCTCAGAGAAGATGAGAGGACAGATCAGAGGTCTTAATCAGGCTTCAACTAATGCACAGGATGGTATCTCACTTATCCAGACTGCTGAAGGTGCTTTAAATGAATCACATTCAATCTTACAGAGAATGAGAGAGCTTTCAGTACAGGCAGCTAACGGAACAGAGACAGATGACGATAGAGAAGCAGTACAGAACGAAATCGAACAGCTTCAGAGTGAATTAACAAGAATTTCTGATACAACAGAGTTCAATACTATGAAGTTACTTGATGGTTCACAGTCAGGCAGCAAAGTTCAGGCTTCTGTAAGTAAGAGCGCAGATGCTAATCTTACAACTGTGCCTGCAACAACAGGTAAATCAATATCGGCAACAGTTGCAGGTGTCGGAAATGGTAAAGAATCAACATATGCTGTAACAGTTATGGATAAAGATGGCAAAGCTTCTACAACAACAGTTAAATTTACAGGTGGAGCTGATGCTGATGCTGATGGAGCAGCAATTGTTAAAGCATTGACAGAAACAGATTTAGCAGATAAGTTTAACATAACATATGCTGCTGCAGATAAAAAAATTACATTCACATCTAAAGAAGAAGGTGTATCATCAAATGTTGTATTAACACAGCAGGGTACAGCAGCTGCTGCAGCTGCAACTGTAACAGCAGGAGAAGATGCATATGCTCAATTAGCTAAGGGAATTGGAGCTTACACAGGAAAAGGTAATATTGAGGATTCAATATTCACAGTTAATGGTGAGAAGTTTGCATACGTTACAGATCCTACTAAATTAGGCGATGATTATAAAGATGTTAATTATGTTCAGACAAAAGCTGCTGATGGAACAGTTGGTGAAGATGATGCAGCTGCAATGATTAAGTTAATTAATGCAAAGACAGGTATTGCTGCTGAAGCTGATAAAGCAGATGCTGCTAATATTAACTTAAAGGCTGGTACATCTAACACTGGAAAAGGAATTACACTTCAGATAGGTGCTAACGAAGGTCAGACAATGAGCTTTACGCTTGATGATATGAGTGCTGATGCACTTGGTGTTGGTGGAAAGGCAGTAGACTTAAGCTCTCAGGAGAGTGCTAAGACAGCTACAACAACTATTGATGCAGCTATCAAGAAAGTATCTGCTGCAAGAGGTAAGATGGGTGCCGTTCAGAACAGACTTGAGCATACAATCAACAACCTTGATACAGCTTCTGAGAACCTTCAGACAGCAGAATCTCGTATCCGTGATACAGATATGGCTGAAGAAATGGTTAACTACAGCAAGAACAACATTCTTGCACAGGCTGGACAGTCTATGCTTGCACAGGCTAATCAGTCTAACCAGGGTGTTCTTACACTTCTTCAGTAATCAATTAGCGTATTACTACTAGGTTAATCAAGCTAATATAATAAAGCCTGAATAATCAAAACTTTAAAGTTAGATTATTAAAAATTACATAAAAACAACCCCGCAATATGTTCCATGCACATATGTGGGGTTGTTTTTTTAATAATAATTTTTAACAGCCTTGAAAGCTTCATCTTTGGATAGCTGGTAATCTTCAGTCAGTTTATTAACGGTGTCATCATCTGATAGGTGCATATCTTTGCATAATTTGATAAAAGCGTTGATGCCTTTATTTAAGTCTTCTGTAAGTCCGAGCTGTTTACCTTCATTAAGACCAAGCTGTCTACCCTCAGCGATACCCAATTGTCGTCCTTCTTCCTTAACTATTTCAAGATGTCCTTCCTCATCGTATTCATAAATGCTCACAGTAATCACTTCCTCCCTGTGATTTCTAAAAAATTCCGACAATACATTTTCAGCTATACATTTACTTCATATACACACCACCCTTAAGGGTAGTTACCATTAAATCATCTACATTAGTGTAATCCGTGTCATTCAACCCATTATAAAGATCCAGAAGATTATTCTTATCCCTGTATAACAGACAGAATACATTATCTTTATACTGTCTTATAGCCGATGATGGTTTTTTGTTAGTATCCACATTTATTGCTTCTGACGATTTTCTAATAGTACCCTGCTTTATTGCAAATGCAATATAAAAAAGATGAAAAATAAAAAAAGGAAATTATCTGATTTTGTTGAATATCTAAAAAGTAGGCAGTTTTTTGGCGTTTGTATGTGCAATTTTATATTGCGCAGAAATGAGGGTGAAGTATGAATATCAGAGAACAGCAGGAGAGCAGAGAACACGAGTATATGAGTCCATATGCCAGTTTCAGTGATGAATCAAGAGGCAGGGATAAGCCGGAGCCGCAGTGCGATATACGCACGATTTATCAAAGAGACAGGGATAGAATATTACATAGTAAGTCATTTAGAAGACTGAAGCATAAGACACAGGTATTTCTTGCACCAGAGGGAGATCATTACAGGACAAGACTTACACATACGTTGGAGGTTGCCCAGATTGCAAGAAGCATTTCAAGAGCGTTAAGACTTAACGAGGATTTGACAGAAGCTATTGCACTGGGACACGATCTGGGGCATACGCCATTTGGACACGCGGGCGAAAGAACACTTAATGAGATATGTCCGTTAGGGTTCAGCCATTACAGACAGAGTATAAGAGTTGTTGAATTCTTAGAAAAAGATGGAGCAGGACTTAATCTTACATGGGAAGTAAGAGATGGTATTGTTAATCATAGAACAGCAGGACATCCGTCGACGCTTGAAGGAAAAGTAGTAAGGCTTTCAGATAAGATTGCATACATCAATCACGACATAGATGATGCAATAAGGGCAAGAATATTTTCCGAGGACTATATACCTAAGGAATATACAGATGTGTTAGGAACAACTACCAAGAGCAGGCTTAATACACTTATAAGCGATATAATAAAGTGTAGTATTGACAAGGATGATATTATAATGTCTGATACAGTACATAAGGCGATGACAGATTTAAGACAGTTTATGTTTGACAAATTGTATACTAATCCAGCTGCAAAGAGCGAGGAGATTAAGGTGTGCAAGCTCATAACAGAACTTTATAATTATTATATTGCTAATATTGAGGAACTTCCTGACAATTACAAACGCTTTATATATGAAAGAGGCGAGAAGCCAGAGCGTGTTGTATGCGATTATATAGCAGGAATGAGTGACCAGTATTCTATAAGCAAGTTTGAGAATATATTTGTTCCTAAGGCCTGGAAAGGCTGATGCACAGAAAATGTATCTGCAAGTAATAACAAGTGCTTTCGGGCATAATAATATATTTGCTTTCATATCTTGGAAAGGCTGGAAAGAAGAGTTAATAATGTATTCAAGTGAAGTAATAGAAGAGGTAATATCAAGAAATGATATAGTTGATGTTATTTCAGGATATATAAAACTAAAGAAAAATGGAAGTTCATATGTTGGGCTTTGTCCATTCCATAATGAGAAGTCGCCATCATTTTCTGTGTCTGGCACGAAGCAGATGTATCACTGCTTTGGCTGTGGAGTTGGAGGAAATGTAATAACATTTGTAATGGAATATGAGAATTATACATTTCCAGAAGCAGTAAAAATGCTTGGAGAACGTGCAGGAATGGAGCTTCCTGAGACAGATTACTCTACAGAGGACAGAAAAGACAGGGATATAAAGACAAGGCTTTTAGAAATTAATAAAATAGCGGCGACTTATTATTATCATCAGTTAAAGTCAGAAGCTGGAAAGTCAGGGCTTGATTACCTTGTAAAGAGAGGTCTGTCAGATAAGACTATCAACAGCTTTGGACTGGGATATGCACCGCAGTCGACGGGTGAGTTGTATCGTATGTTAAAGGATAAAGGTTATGATGATGGGATTCTAAAAGAATCGGGTCTTTTTACATATGAAAAGGGCGTGAGGGATAAGTTCTGGAACAGGGTAATATTTCCTATAATGGATATCAACAATAAGGTTATTGGATTTGGCGGAAGAGTAATGGGAGATGCGAAGCCTAAGTATCTTAATTCGCCAGAGACCAAGCTGTTTGATAAAAGCAAGAATTTGTATGGGCTGAATGCGGCAAGAACAGCAAGAAAGAATAACCTTATAATATGTGAGGGCTATATGGATGTAATATCCCTTCATCAGGCTGGATTTACGCAGGCAGTGGCATCGCTTGGAACGGCGCTGACACCGGGACACGCACGGCTTATGAAAAGGTATACTGACAATGTTCTTATAACCTATGATAGTGATGAGGCAGGTGTGAAAGCTGCATTAAGGGCAATTCCGATACTTAAAGAGGCAGGTTTGTCCACAAGAGTTATTAATATGCGGCCATATAAAGACCCTGATGAATTCATCAAGGCATTAGGTACAGAAAGCTTTCAGGATAGAATTAATAAGGCACAGAACAGCTTTATGTATGAAATTGGAATAATAGAGAAGAATTATAACAGAAGTGATCCTGAGGGCGAAACGTCATTTGAGAAAGAAGTAGCTTCCAGGCTTGTCGTATTTAAGGAAAAGCTTGAGAGGGAGAATTATCTTAAGGCGGTGTGCAGGCAGTATATGATTCCGGAAGACGGAATGAGGGATATGGTCATAAGGCTTGGAAGCAATGAAGGCATTATGGCAAAGCACGACACATATACGGCTAAGGAGAATACTCCTATAAGGAAGAAACGCGAAAATGGCGTAAGACAGGCAGAGAAGATTTTGCTGACGTGGATGATTGAAGATGGTGACATTTATGAGAAGGTCAGTAAGTTTATAAGTCCTGATGATTTTGTAGATCCGGTATTTAAAGATGTAGCAGCTAAGATATATGAACAATACGAGAGTGGGCATATTAATCCTGCGGCGATTATCAGTTCATATATGGATACAAGTATGCACAATGAAATAGCGGCTATGTTTAGTGCAGAATTAAGTGACTCCCTTAACAAGCTTGAGAGGGAGAAGACGCTTAATGATACAGTTATAAAGGTCAAGAAGAATAGTCTTGATACTAAGCTTGATAATGCTACAGATGCAAGAGCTATGCAGGACATTATCAATCAGCAGATGAAGCTTAATAATATTCATATTAATTTGTAATATATGCGAAAGGTGGACCATTGTAATGGCAGATAAGAAAGAAAACTTAATCGAAGAAGAAGTAAAAGAAACTAAAAAAGCAACAAGAAAGAAGAAATCAGACGAAGATAGTGCTAAGAGCACAGCCAAGAAGCCAAGAAAAGGCAAGGAAGGTGCAGAAGCTGAACTTACAGAAGAAGAAAAAGCACAGGCTATTCAGGAAAAATTTATGGAAAAATGCAGGGGAATACTTGCAATAGCCAAGAAGAAAAAGAATGTCCTTGATTATAAGGAAATTATGAACTATTTTCAGGATACTGATTTTGAAGCAGATAAAATGGAAAAGGTATTTGAATTCCTTGAAGCTTGTAATGTAGATGTTAAGATGAATGATGATGAAGTTGAGGAGGACGATATCCTTCTTGATGATGAAGATGATATAGATATTGAAAAGATTGATTTATCTGTGCCAGATGGTATTGGCCTTGAAGACCCTGTAAGAATGTACTTAAAAGAGATTGGTAAAGTCCCACTTTTAAGTGCAGAGGAAGAGATTGAGTATGCTAAGAGAATGGAACAGGGTGATGAGGAAGCTAAGAAAAGACTTGCCGAGGCTAACTTACGTCTTGTTGTAAGTATTGCAAAACGTTATGTTGGAAGAGGAATGCAGTTCCTTGACCTTATTCAGGAAGGTAACCTCGGTCTTATTAAGGCTGTTGAAAAGTTCGATTACCGTAAGGGATATAAGTTCTCAACATATGCTACATGGTGGATAAGACAGGCTATCACAAGAGCTATTGCTGACCAGGCAAGAACAATCCGTATTCCAGTTCATATGGTAGAAACTATCAACAAGCTTGTAAGAGTACAAAGACAGCTTTTACAGGAATTAGGAAGAGAGCCATCTCCAGAGGAGATAGCAGAGACTATGGATATTCCTGTTGAGAGAGTAAGGGAAATCCAGAAGATTTCACAAGAGCCGGTTTCGCTTGAAACACCTATCGGTGAAGAGGAAGACAGCCACCTTGGTGACTTTATCCAGGACGATAATGTTCCGGTTCCAGCAGAAGCCGCAGCTTCAACACTTCTTAAGGAACAGCTTGTAGAAGTTCTTGGAACACTTACAGACAGAGAACAGAAGGTATTAAGACTTCGTTTTGGTATGGACGATGGAAGGGCAAGAACTCTTGAAGAAGTTGGTAAAGAATTCAATGTTACAAGAGAACGTATCAGACAGATTGAAGCCAAGGCATTAAGAAAGTTAAGACATCCAAGCAGAAGCCGCAAGCTTAAGGATTATCTTGACTAATTGGCAAGACTATTAAATGGTGTTACTAAGGAAAGCTTATGAACGATATTATTAATATATCCAATAGATTAAAATGTGCTGCAAGCCTTGTTAATAAAGGCGCAAGAGTAGCAGATATCGGTACAGATCATGCATATCTTCCAATATATCTTGTCCAGAATGGAATGAGTAATAAAGTATATGCATGTGATGTAAGAAAAGAACCATTAAGGCGTGCACAGATGCACATTGATGAATATGGTCTTTCAGATAAGATAACTACAAAGCTTTGTGACGGGCTTAAAGGTATTAATAAAGGTGATGTTGATACAGTAACTATATGCGGTATGGGCGGAAAGCTTATGAAGAATATATTACAGGCAGGCATAGACAAGCTAGGGGATAATACCCAGCTTGTCTTATCTGCACAGTCAGAATTAAGAGATTTCAGGGCATATCTTTTAGAAGCTGGCATAGATATTAAGTCAGAACATATTCTATTAGAAGATGGAAAATATTACTTTATATTTGACTGTGTATACAACACGCCATATGAACAGCATTTTAATAAAAATGTCGTTGATGCAGATGACATTTATAAAAATGATAATCAGAATAATAATGAAAAGAATAATAATGAAAAAAAGATTACAGCTTACACTGAGGAAGAATTAAGATATGGAAAATACCTTCTTGATAATAAGTCAGAAGTGCTTTATGAGTATCTTAATAAAGAACTTATGAGTTGTAATAATATTAGAGATAATCTTCTTAATAAAGAACAGTCAGTGTCTGTGAAGAATAGAATTAAGGCTATTGATGAAGATATTGCTGTTATTAATAAGGCGTTAGGAAGATGGAAGGAGCAATAAATGCTTTTATCACAGATGGCAGCAGAAGCCGCAAAAGATTACAAATATGATATTATTCTTGCTAATGTCAACGGCAAGCTTACAGAGATATCAGATATGGATATAACGGATGAAAAGGTGGAATTTATTACTGTAGGAGAAACTATGGGTAATGAGGCGTATAAAAGAAGCGTACTTCTTTTAATGCTCAATGCAATACATAAGCTTGATACAGATAATAAAATCAAGAGAGTTACAGTTGAATTCTCTCTTAGCAAAGGTCTTTATTGCGATATAAAGGGTGATTTTGAGATTACAGAAGAATTTCTTAATAATGTAAAAGAAGTTATGAGAGCTGATGTTAAGAAAAACCTGCCTATTAAGAAGCAGGGAATGAAGACATCAGAGGCTATTAAGCTGTTCAAGAAGTTCGGAATGGAAGATAAGACACAGTTATTCAAATATAGAATTAGTTCTTATGTTAATGTATACAGCATAGAGGGTTATTACGATTACTTCTATGGTTATATGGCAGCTAATACAGGAATATTAAAGACATTTGACATATTCCAGTATGATAAGGGCTTTGTTCTTCAGTTGCCAACTAAGGTGAATCCTGAAACAGTGCCGGAATTTGCACCACAGGCTAAGCTTTTTAATGTACTTATGGAAAGAAGCGAGTGGGCAGATATGCTTGGTGTTGATACAGTTGCATCATTGAATAAGCATATAATAAGCGGGGATATTAATTCACTTATTCTTGTTCAGGAAGCGTTACAGGAGCAGAAGATTGTTGAGATTGTTAATCAGATAAAAGAAAGGGAAGGCGTTAAATTCATTATGATAGCCGGACCATCTTCATCTGGAAAGACAACATTTTCACACAGATTATCTATACAGTTAAGAGCAAGTGGATTTAAGCCACATGCAATTGGGGTTGATAATTATTTCGTGGAGAGAGAGCAGACACCTGTTGATGAAAATGGAGAGTACAATTTTGAGGATTTACATGCAATAGACATAAAGCTTTTTAATGACCATATGAATGCATTGCTAAGAGGTGAAAAGGTTGAGATACCTCAGTTTAATTTCCTTACAGGAAGGAAAGAATACAATGGTGATTATATACAGCTTGGGGAAGAAGATATTCTTGTTATTGAGGGTATACACTGCCTTAATGATGAATTATCCTACGCACTTCCAGTTGAAAGCAAGTTTAAAATCTATATAAGTGCACTTACACAGCTTAATGTTGACGAGCATAACAGAGTTGCTACAACAGATGGACGTCTTATAAGACGTATGGCAAGGGATTACAGAACAAGAGGAGCTTCTGCCAAGAGAACACTTTCAATGTGGGAGTCGGTTAGAAAAGGTGAAGAAAAGAATATCTTTCCATTTCAGGAAGAAGCAGATGCTATGTTTAATTCGGCTATGGCATATGAGCTATGTATATTAAAGCCAATAGTAGAGCCTTTACTTTTCTCAATAACAGAAGATGACCCAGAATATCAGGAAGCTAAGAGGTTGCTTAAGTTCTTAGCGTACTTCCTTCCTTGTCAGGCAGACAATGTTCCAATTAATTCTATAATGAGAGAATTTATTGGGGGAGGATGCTTCAGGGTTTAGAAAAAAATAGCAAATGTATATACAAATGCTTGCATAGTGTGGCGGAAAATATTATAATTATTATACAGAAGGGAGTGAATATTATGGCACAGATTAGTTTACGTGTAGATGATGAGATAAAGCATAAAGCAGAGAAAACATTAGACGAAATAGGACTAAGTATGTCAACAGCAATTAATATATTCTTAAAAACAGTTGTCAGGGAAAACCGTATTCCTTTTGAACTTACAGCTGACCCATTCTATAGTAAGTATAATATAGAAGAATTGGAAAGACGTGTGGCAAATATACGTTCAGGTAAAAGTACTTTAAAGGAGCACGAATTAATAGAGGAGGATGAGTGAGAAAATTATGGGGAGATGAGGCTTGGGAAGAATATCTTAATTGGCAGACACAGGATAAGAAGATGCTAAAAAAGATAAATAGATTATTGATGGATATTGACAGAAATGGATATCAATGTATAGGAAAGCCAGAGCCTCTTAGTGGCAATTTACAAGGATATTGGAGTGTTAGAATTGATGAGAAGAATAGGATTGTTTTCAGAATAGAAAATAATAATATTGAAATCATACAATGTGGAACGCACTATAGGGATAAGTAGAAAATATGGAGTAAAAGAATACTCGGTCACAACCGACTCGGTTGTGACCGAGTATTCTTTTGAAATTAACTTGTAACGAAAACAATAGAAATTGTTATATAGCTATATATAACATATACTATTTCCTAAACGAATTCTTATACTCCCTGGACATTTCAAAAAGTTCATTAACATACCCTGGAGTTTTGTTATCAATATTCTTCTTAATTTCACTTAATATGTCAATATAATCGCCGAGCAGTACGCTTATGTCTTCTGAGTTAGAAGCACATATCTGGTCCCACATTTCAGGAGATGAAGCGGCTACCCTTGTCATATCGCGAAAGCTTCCAGCTGCTAACATCTGCATATGCTTGTCGTTGTCATCCTGTTCAGATACAAGCTTTACAAGTGCTGTAGATATGAGGTGTGGAAGGTGGCTTATTGCGGCTACGCTTTTATCGTGAATTGTGTAGTCCATAACAATAGGATTGGCTTTCATATCATACACAAGTGCTTTGAAGCGTTCAAGCTGTTCATTGGTAGTCTTTGATGTTGGAGTGATTACATAGCGTGCATTTTTCATAATTGATGATGAAGAATTACCATAGCCTGTAAGTTCAGAGCCAGCCATAGGGTGACCGCCTATAAATACATTTTCCATATCAAGCTCTTTAACAGTGTTATGTATTGAAGTCTTAACACTTCCGACATCAGTTATAATACAGCCGCTTTTAACGATATCTTTTAACTGCTTAAGGTAGTCATTCATCGTTATTACCGGTGTGCACAGAATTATAAAATCACAATTAGCAAATCTATCATCAACGCAGTCAAGTACGTCATCAACAACTCCGTCTTCCTTTGCTTTATACACAGGCTCAAGTCTTCTGCTTGTTGCAATTATATTATAATTATTGCCCGATTCCCTGAGTGCGTGCGCTATAGAGCCAGCGATAAGTCCGAAGCCTATAAAACCAACTTTACAATCCATAATATACTTAACCTCGTTTCTTATAATTTAATAATAAATATGATGTTTGTGTGTAATCAAAATCAATCAAAATATAATGATTGTTATAGATTTTAGCACTTTAAAGTGACAGTGTAAAGGCTGAAACTAAATATATTTAAAGTAATTAAACGGCTTTTGATAAAATTTGTCAAAAATGTTCATAAAATAATACGTATAAATTAAGTTATTTCTGATAGCGTTGAATATAATGGTGGACAGTATATATATAATGCTGATATTGTAAATATACTTGTGCTTGGCATAGACAGCAATCTTCTTGTAACGCGGAGGCAGTATCAAGGCTGATGTATAATATCCCTATAGAGCGTGTGTGTGTATTTAACTGCGAAGCCATAGGTGTGATAAATGATGCTGTTGGTGGTGTTGAAGTTACCATAGAGAATGATTTTACAGATGAGAGCGGCGAAGTGCTTGAACCAGAGTTCTACAAGGGTAACACATTAAAGCTTAATGGAGAGCAGGCGGTTACATTTGTAAGAGAAAGAGATTGCAGTATATTTAAGAGTGCAATGGACAGGGTGGAAAGGCAGGAGCAATATATAAGCAGTCTTGTAAGCACAGCCAAATCAAAGCTTAAGCGTAACCCGATGATAGCATTATCTATTCTTAATAAGCTTAAAGAAAATGACTGCATATATACTGATATATCAGCTTCAGAGCTTATGTATATTGCACAGCTTGCAGGAAGAACCCATTTTTCTATGGAAGATGTGACAACAATCCCCGGTGAGGTTAAGATGGGAGAAGAGTTTGAGGAATACCATACGGATAGTACGGCACTTAAAAAAATAGTACTGGAAAATTTCTATACTAAGGTAAAATAACCAAAGTAAAAAGATTAAAGCAAAAAGATTAAAGCAAAATGATTAATGTAAAATAGCAATGAGAAAAATGACAGAAATACAAAGATATAATGTCAATGTCAAAGGATTTCCGTAAAAAAGTGGCCGGTTATTGACAAATACTTTCATTGTGATAATATTTGAAAGTGAGTAAATATGTGATTGAAAGCACCGGATTGGTATAACTGGTGCAGGAATGAGGTTTTAAGATGGCTAACACAACAACTTATAATCCTAAATCTATCGAGCCAAAGTGGCAGAAGTATTGGGAAGAACACGGAACATTTAAAACAGATGTATGGGATTTTTCAAAGCCTAAGTATTATGCGCTTGATATGTTTCCTTATCCATCAGGTGTAGGTCTTCACGCAGGACACCCAGAAGGATATACAGCTACAGATATCACTTCACGTATGAAGAGAATGCAGGGATATAATGTACTTCATCCAATGGGATATGATTCATTTGGACTTCCAGCAGAACAGTATGCTGTAAAGACAGGTAACAATCCTAATGGATTTACAGAAAAGAATATAGAAACATTTACTAAGCAGTTAAAGGAATTGGGTTTTGACTATGACTGGAGCAAGACTTTAGCAACAAGTGATCCTAAGTTCTATAAGTGGACACAGTGGATATTCAAGCAGTTATATCTTGACGGCTATGCTAAATATATAGATATGCCTGTTAACTGGTGTGAGGAGCTTGGTACAGTTCTTTCTAATGATGAAGTTATTGACGGTAAGTCAGAGCGTGGCGGATACCCTGTTGTAAGAAAGAATATGAAGCAGTGGGTTATCGATCAGGTAGCATTTGCAGATAAGTTACTTGAAGGACTTGAACATATTGACTGGCCAGAGTCTACTAAGGAAATGCAGAGACACTGGATAGGCAAGTCAGAAGGTGTTGAGGTTGACTTTAAGATTGACGGTGGTGGAGATTTCTCTATCTTTACTACTTGTATTGAAACTATATATGGTATTACATTTATGGTACTTGCACCAGATGGAGATATCGTTAAAGAGCTTATGCCAAGAATTCAGAATAAGGAAGAGGTAGAAGCTTATATTGCAGAGACAATTAAGAAGAATGATATGGATAGAACAGAGCTTAACAAGACTAAGTCAGGCTGTGTTCTTGAAGGAATATATGCAATTAACCCGGTAAATGGCAAGAAAGTTCCTATATACATAGGTGATTTCGTTCTTGCTAACTATGGTACTGGTGCTGTTATGGCAGTTCCAAGCCACGACCAGAGAGATTTTGAGTACTCAGAGGCACACAATATTCCTAGAATACAGGTTATTGATGGCGCTGATGTATCAGAAAAGGCATTTGAAAAGTATGATTACCTTGGCAAGGGCTGCAAGCTTATCAACTCAGAGGAATTCACAGGCCTTACAGTAGAAGAAGCTAAGGAAGCTATTACTCAGAAGCTTGAGAAAATGGGCGTAGCAAGAAGAAAGGCTAACTACCATTTCAGAGAGTGGATATTTGCAAGACAGAGATACTGGGGTGAACCAGTGCCTATCGTATATCTTGAAGATGGACAGATTCACGTTCTTGATGATGATGAGCTTCCACTTATCTTACCAGAACTTGAAGATTACAAGGGCAAAAATGGACAGGCTCCACTTGAAAATGCAGCAGAATGGAAGCAGTATGAACATAATGGACTTAAGGGTAAGAGAGAAACTTCAACAATGCCAGGTTCAGCAGGTTCAAGCTGGTATTATATGAGATATATCGACCCAGATAATGATAAGGAACTCTGTGATCCGGAACTTCTTAAGCACTGGCTCCCAGTTGACCTTTATATAGGTGGACCAGAGCACGCAGTTGGACATCTTATGTACTCAAGAATATGGAACAGATACCTCTACGACAAGGGTATATCACCAGTTGCAGAGCCATTCCAGAAGTTAGTTCATCAGGGTATGATTCTTGGTTCTAACGGTATCAAGATGGGTAAGAGATTTCCAGAGTTCGTTATCAACCCAAGTGATATCGTAAGAGAATATGGTGCTGATACTTTAAGACTTTACGAAATGTTCATGGGACCTCTTGAAGCTTCTAAGCCTTGGAGCCAGCAGGGTGTTGAAGGTGCAAGAAGATTTATCGGTAAGGTATGGAACTTCTTTACAACTGAGGGAAATGTTGTTGATGAAGATGTTAAGGAACTTGAAAAGGTATATAACCAGACTGTAAAGAAGGTTACAGATGACTTTGAAAAGCTTGGCTTTAACACAGCCATCAGCCAGATGATGATATTTATGAATGCTGCAACTAAGCTTGGCAAGTGTTCAAGAGAATATGCAGAAGGCTTTATAAAGATGTTCTCTTGTATCTGCCCACACGCAGGTGAAGAAATGTGGAGCCGCTTTGGACATAATGATACAATAGCTTATGAAAGCTGGCCAACATACGATGAGGAAGCCTGCAAGGAAGACACTGTAGAGATTGGTGTTCAGGTAAATGGTAAGGTTAAAGGAACTATTTCTATTGCAGTTGATGAGGCTAAGGAGTCAGTTCTTGAAAAGGCTAAGAAAGCAGTAGAAGGCAAGATTACAGGTAATATAATTAAGGAAATCTATGTACCTGGTAAGATTGTTAATATTGTGGCAAAATAAATTATATTAAATATAGTTGATTTATTACTGAATTATATTTGAAGCATATGGGAAATTTTGATATGTACTCTTATTATTGGACAGACCAGTAAAGAAGGGATATGTCATTTCTCATATGCTTTTTTAATGTTGAATTATGCCGTATTAAAATGTTAATTGTACCTTTTTGTATGTAAGTTATACCCTATATGAACCAAATGCTGATAATAGTGTTAAATTAATCAAAGAAGAAAATGTAGATATATATTTCTGATATATTTTTTTATAATTATATTGACGCCAAAGATCTAACATAGTAAACCAAAGCTATGAATGTTAGTTAAAGGAGGAATAGATGAATATGGGGAAATTTATACATATGCAGAGATATTATAAGACAATTGCTATTATGCTTATATGTTCATTATTATTAACAGGGTGTACTACTAGAAATAGCGGACAAGAAGATGATGCCGAAGTTAAGACAAGCTATGAATTTAATGCTGATAAGTCGCAGGTATCTGAAAAGTCAAGGAGTGCATATAGTGAAAACGGATATTATTATTTAATGAATGGAATTTTATGGTTTTATGATATTAATAATAATATTGCAACAGTGGTTTGCAGTAACGCTAATTGTGAACATAAAGATGAAAACTGTAATGCATATTTGATGGATGAACATAATTATGATCCATTAGATCTTGCAGGAGTAACTGTTAAGGGACTAGGCAATCAATTATGGTATATGGATGGATATATATACATTATTGAACGTGATGAAAGTGGAGATTATCTTGTTCAGTATGATCAGGCTTTTTTTAATCGTAAAAAAATATGCAAGATTACTGAGGATGGGGAAGTACTTGGCATGCCAAGTGTGAATGTGGAAGGGACAATGGCAATATATGGTGGGTATTTATACTATTTCTCGGTAAAGCCTGTAAATGCGAATGAATTAGCAGATAATGATTATCATACGACAGTTTATTGTAAAAGAATTTCAATTGATGGGAAGTCTGCTTCAGAAACTTTAGGTTCATTTCAATTTGCGATGGATTATGATCTTTTTGGTGCAGGTTCGGGCGGAAAAGTATGTGTTAGTGAAAATGGAATATTTTATGTTGCTGGATATATAAGCAGATGGGTGTCAAAACAGAAAATTCTTAAATATAAAGTATATGAATATAATCTGGAAACTCACGAATTTTTAACATTGGTAGATAATACATCTAATGAAAATGTTGATTTGCTTGGTAAAGCGACAGGAGAAGCAAGGCCTGTACAAAGTGGTATATGCTGTGCATATGGAGATTCCCTGTATATTGTTGGAAATGGTGGAACTGAAATTTATCGTATAAATGAGAGTGGAATTACAAGCATATATAGTGAACCATCGTGTAAATCAATTTACTCACTTGTCGCATATGATGGCTATATTTATTGTATGGAATCATTTGAAGGATCTATCAGATTAGTCAGAATGAATATGGAAGGGAAAATAAGTGGTCAGCATATATTTGATTGTGGTGATATGCAAAATCCTACAAGCTTAGTTATATATGGAGTAGACCAATATAATATTCTTCTTAGAATTAGAGAACAGGATGTCGAAGGATTTGTTGATAAAAACGTAAAACCTATACACGGAAATGGAGACATTGCTACATATGCAGTTTTATGTATGGCACTTAATGATGATTTGAATGGAAATATTCAAGTGATTAGCAGTTATGGTAATTAGTTTCAAGGCGGGTGCTATTTATGTATCCGCCTTAAGCTTAAATAAGAGGGGGTATATATGGAGTTATTAAGAGTATTTAATAAGAAACGATTATGTATTTTTGGATTAATGATTATATTAAATGCGGTATTATTCATTATGGGGAACAAAATTAGTGAACAGGAGATTATTTATAGGGATCTGGTTAATAGCTATAATGACAATATAAGCATTACAGAGATGTCTAAAAATTATTTACAAGAAAATCCACAAGTCAGTGATGAAGATTTTAAAGAGGCAAGAAAAATATTTTTAGAACGTCTTGATTATGTGAAGAATTATAAGGAGAGAACACAAAACAGTATAGATAAAATAAAGGATGTTCAAAAAAGTTCATTATTTTCTCAAAAAAACAGCAGGTCATATCTGGAATTAATAAAGTCAAAAAATGATTTGACAAAAGCACTGAGATATGAAGCGAAATTAGATAATGATTTATGGCTTATGAAGATTAAAGACTATAAATATATTTATTGGTTTACAGGTATCGGTTGTTTAGTTGTTATATTCAGCTTTTTTAATGAAAAAGAAAATGGTGGGATGATAATTTATGCTTCCAGAAATGGAAGATTGAAGTTATTGATAAAGAGAATATTTATATTGCTGCTGTTTATATTTACATTTGTAATTGTTAATTATGGTGTTATATCAGGTATAGCATTGCTTAGATATGGTGGTATAGAAAATGTATTTAATAGCGCGGCATCATCTTTGGAGTTACAGTTATGTTCATATGGCGCAAATAGAATGTTGTATTTGTTGATTGTGTGTATTCAGAATACAGTTGCTTTTTTTGCTTGGGCTGTTATGATGTGGGGAATATTAAACCTGTTTAAAAATAAGAATGTTGGAATAGTGGCTGTTATTATAATTAACCTCATTGAAATGTTATTATATAGATTAATTGATGTTAAAAGTATTTATAGATTTCTTAGATATTTTAATTTATATAATATATTTGAGGGGAATAATATATGGTTTAAGAATGATAACTGGGGATATAATTCATTTATTATGGATTCAAAGGAATCACAATATATAATAAGCTGTATTATTATATTTGCAGGCTGCATTTTATTAATATATACATATATTAAAAAGCATCCTTGTGATTCTACAGGTATTATAGAGAAGGTAGTGGAGAAGCTGATGTGTCGTATAAGGTATATAGAATCAAAGCTGCCGGTTTTTTATTTTGAATTAAAGAAAGTTATATTATATCAGAAAACTATAATTGTTATGGTTTTCGTAGCAATAATACTTTTAAATATTAATTATGGAACAAGACTTAAATATGACATAAAGAATAGTGCGATGTATTCATTTTGTGAAGAACATAAAATGGATTCAACAGACGAGCTTAAGAATTGTAAAGAACAGTTAAAAATAGAAAATACTGATACAGATAGTTCAGATTTTAATAAAAAGTTTAACGAGGAATTAACACAAGAAAAAATAAATTATTTGCAGTACATAATTGATAAAAAGGAAAATGGTTTTAATGTATCGACGGTAAGCCAGTATAAGTATGAAAGTCCATTTTTTAAAAGACAGTTCTTTAATCAGGAAATAATAGCATTATTATTGACTGTTTTAGGATTATATCTTAATGCGGGTCTGATTTCATTTGAAAAAAAGAATAATATGATTATGAACATAAGAGCCTGTAAGGAAAGAAAAAGGTGGCTTATAAAAAAGGCTGTAATTAATTGTGTAATACTTTCTGGTATCGTGTGTCTGGTATATATCTGCTATTATAATAAATTATTTAATATATATGAGATAAATGACTTAAGTGTAGGAATACATAGTATACAGGCATTTTCAGATTATCCATTTAATGTTTCGATATTGGGAGTGGTTGTGCTGGATATTTTATATAAAATTGTATTAATTAATTCAGTAGCAGTTTTTAGTTATGTAACAACAGGATTGTTTAGTTATCAGGTGAGTTTTTTAGTCAGCCTGATTGTTCTTATTCCATCAATATTGGATTTAATAGGCATAAAATTATTTTCGTATTTATCAGTTATTAAGCTTATTTCATTTTTTTATTATTGGAAAGCTTCATACACTGTTGTAATGTTTGGTGGAGTATTAACATTGATGATAATTGCTATAATGGTTATTGTTTATGTATTAGGAGGGGAATATGGAATTAATTCTAAATAATTTAAGAAAAACATATGGAACAGTACAGGCACTTAAAGGGATTAGTTATACCTTTAAGCCAGGCATATATGGAATATTGGGGGCTAATGGAGCAGGTAAGTCTACGATGATAAATCTGATTACGGATAATGTGTCAAGAGATAAGAAAAATGGTGGAAGTATTTTATATAATGAGTGCGACGGCATTGAAAAACAAGGAGAAAGTGTACAAGGGACAGATATTCTTAAATTAGGTAAAAGTTTTAGAGCAATTGTAGGATATATGCCACAGCAACAGGGGTTTTATGAAGATTTTTCCCCAAGAGCATTTCTTAAGTATATGGCAGAGATTAAAGGAATAAAGAAAATAAACACGATTGATGAAAATGGAAATGCTGTAATTAAAACAGTTAAGCAGCAGATAGATGAACTTATTGAAATAGTTAATTTAACCAATGTGGCAGATAAGAAAATAGGCGGCTTTTCTGGTGGTATGAAACAAAGGGTACTTCTTGCACAGGCGCTTCTGGGTGATCCAAAGATACTTATACTTGATGAACCAACAGCAGGGCTTGACCCTAAGGAAAGGATAAATATTAGAAATTACATAGCAGAGTTAAGTAAGGATAAAATTATACTATTTGCAACACATGTCGTAAGTGATATAGAATGTATTGCAGATTGTGTATTGCTGCTAAAAAAGGGTGAGATAATTGCACAGGGTACACCAATTGAACTTATAGAAGCAATGTCAGGAAAGGTTGGAGAGATAAAATGCTGTATTGATGAAGTTGAAATGCTTCAAAATAAATATAAGATAGGCAATATAAGGCAAAGAAAAGAGGGGCTTGCTCTTAGAATAGTGGGTGATGAATTACCAGAGGAAGCAGTTATTACAGACAGTGATATTGATTTAGAAGATGTATATTTATACTATTTTGAGTAGGGTGAGGTGAGTGAATATAAATATCAATAAATTTATTGAAAATAATACACACATTGATAAAGATGAAAAAGCAATAGTAAAATTTGGAATAGATATGATGATATCAACAATTATGGCATTTATAACAGCTATTATAATATCAGCCGTTCTAGGAATGTTAAAAGAAGGTATTATATTTCTAATTTCAATTATTGTGTTGAGACAATATGCTGGAGGTTATCATACGAATAGTCAGAGGTCGTGTGCAGTTTTATCGTGTGTAATATACTCAGCAGGATTAATGGTCATTAAAAGCTATAAAATATATAATGGTGTTCAAATAGCAATTTGTATTGTTTCAGTACTTATAATATATTTTTTAGCACCTGTTGATAATGCTAATAATGAATTAACAAAATCAGAGAGGAAATATCTTCGTAATAAAGTGAGAATTTTTTTGAGTAGTGAAGTAGTAATATTTGTGCTATTATTAATTAAAGCTAATGAATATTGGAGTGGAATAATTGCAATTTCAATTATGATTGTTGCAATTTTAGTATTGGCTGGGTTTATTGAAAATAGGATTAGGGGATAAAAAGAATGATTTATCAGATAGGCATATGTGATGATGAGAATTCAACGTGTTCGGAATTAGAAAATATTTTAATTAATTATTTTAAGGTATCAGGTCTGAATGTTCAGGTAAATGTATGGAATTGTGCAGAAGATTTTATGAGAGATGTTCCTTTAAAAGTAAAAGTGGATTTATTATTTCTTGATATAGAGTTGCCGAATTATAATGGAATTTATGTAGGAGAATATATACGCAATGATATAAATAATTATGCTATGCACATAATATATGTTTCATCAAAAACTAATTATGCAATGGAATTGTTTAAAATTCATCCATATGATTTTATAATTAAACCTATTGATAAAGAAAAGGTTATTAATAATGTTTCAAAGTTATTGGAATTGGATGAACAAGACAATAATTATTTTGTGTATGAATACAATAGAATAAAAAATAAAATTCATTATGGAGATATTGTGTATTTTGAAAGCGACAGAAAGCATATAAAAATAATATGTAGTGATGGAACGGAGAGAATATTTGTTGGAAAGTTAGTAGAACTTATAGACAAGCTTCCGTTTAATTATGTTATGGTTGCGCAGTCGTTCATAATTAATATAAGGCATATAAGAATGTTTAAAAAGGATTCTTGTATAATGGATAATGGGTGTTGTATCAATATTGGAAGAAAATACAAAGATGTTTTTAATATAAAAATGATAGAATATAACAAAAGTGGAGGTAATGGATGATGCAATTAGAGGATGCTGTTGTATCTGGAGTTACTGAACTTGTGAGAATATATATTATTTTGGAATATTTTAAAATATTTTTAAATGTACATTCTTTAAGACGAAATATTATAAGTTGTGTTATTACATATATTATTACATTATTAAGTTATCTGGTGTTTCATAATGTTTTGGTTAATTTAATAGTTACAGTTGCAGGAATAATATTTTTATCTGGTGGTTTTAGAGGAAAGTTCAAGAAAAAATTATTATTAAGTATAATGCTTTATGCAATTATGTTTGTAATAGATTTGTTAGCTTCTTTTTTATTATATGAAGCACCGGATTCTAATAATTATGATATTGTCAGTTCATTTATTTCTGTATTGCTTTTTTATATAGTTGTAATAGGCATTAAAAATGCTTTTAAGGGAAAAGGCAGGATTGATTTGTCAGGACAATGGTATTTATTGTTATATTCGGCATTATTAAGTATTGCAGTATTGTATGTTGTATATAAGGATATGGTGGTTTCAAGAATTGCGGTGCTTACAATCTGCATTATTATATTGAGCTTTAATTTGATGTTATATATTTTTTATATGTCTATGCTTGACCGTTTCCTATATGAAAGAGAAAATCTTGAATTAAAACAGCAGATGAATATATACGAGAGTCAGATAAGAAGTGATATTGAAAACAATAGAAAAATCAGGACGATAAAGCATGATATGAAACACCATATAAGAGAAATAAATGATTTGCTTATGAATGATAAAATTCAGCAGGCAAAAGATTATTTGCATCAGATAAGTGATGAGATTATAAATGCCCAAAATATATATAATACAGGTAATGAAGCCTTCGATGGAATTCTAAACTTTTATGCTGAAAAATATATGAATAAGCCCCTTGAACTGGCTGTGTCAGTTGCAATACCAGAAAATCTTGAAATAAACATATATGATGTAAATATTATACTTGGTAATCTGCTTGATAATGCATTGGAAAATGCTTTGGATAATTCAAAAGTAAGTATGGATATTAAATATACTGTGGGAATGATACATATTTCTATGTCCAATTTATATGATGGCAGTATAAACAAGATTGATGGACATATCATAAGTAAAAAGGATGATAAGGATAATCATGGCTATGGTCTGGATAGTATAAAAAGAATCGTTGATAAATATGATGGCTCAATGATTAAATCATATGAAAATGGGCAATTTGAAGTTGATATTATTATATATTTAGAATAATGAAAATATAATAATAATATTATTGACGGTATTATTTTGAGATTGTATATATCTGGATAAATCTTACATAATTTAGTAATTAAACAGACTAAACATTGAATACCGAACATACCAGACAATAAACCAAGGGTGGCGGCACTGCCCCTGTGCCGCCACCCTCGGCTTATTGTCGTTCGTATGCCATTTCGATAGGAAAGTAATATCAAATCTACATTTCAAAGTATCTCACTTCACCCTTCCGGCGGATTGCTCCCAGGCACAATCTGCTTATATATAAGCTCGCAATCCTGTCTTGTAAACTGTATTCCTGCCTGCTTAGCCTTCTGGCTTAATGCAAATATAAGCGGAACGATTTCTTCTTTATTCTTACCTTTGGAAAGAGTTTTGAATTCATTTAAAAGCAGTTGTTTGCGAAAATCATTTTCTGACATATAAATCTCCATTTCTGATTGAGAATAATAATTACAAATATAAATATGTAAGACAAAAGTCATTTATAACAGTTAATTATTATTGGAACTTCCATAATTATTGCCATCATTAAAGTCCAGCTTATCAAGCTGTTTAATATATTCATTGTACATATCCTTCTGCGAAGAATTAAGTATATTATTAATGTTTATATTGTTAAATCCACCAGAGCCAGTGTTATTATTAAAATTACTAAATTCAGAATTATCATTAGAATTATTATTGTTAAATTCATTAGAACTGGCATTGTTAAAACTGCTTGAATTAACATTATTAAAGCTGTTATCCCCTGAGGCATTATTAAACATATCCATCATGCCTAACATATCAGACATTTTGGAAAAGTTCCGGTAAGTGTTTATTAACTGTTCAATGTTGTCTGGGCAGTAAGCCATAATGGTTTTCATAATAGCTTCATTATTTAATATATCATTCAAGGAAGTGTTAGCATTTATTCCTGAGCTATTACTACATGTTTTAAATGTGTTACAGCTATAGGGAGAGTTGTAGAAGCTTAATGTGTGTTTTAATTCATTTGCCCTTATAAGCATAGAGAGCTTTTTTTGCATACCGTATTCCATAAAAGGAATGAGGGCTTTAAATAATTGAAGGTAGTCGGGTAGGGTAAGAATATCAAATTCAGTAACAGGTAATTGTTTCGCCATTCAATCCTCGATTCCTGCGACAAACGCAATATATAATGTGTGTCTAATAGACTTGTTTTAGTATATTCATTAAAATACCAAGATATGAGGCTGTATCCGTAGAATTTAAAATGACGGAATACAGCCTCATTAAATAGACATAAAAGATAATATCAGCAACTGATGTTGATAATTGCTTTTATTCTGCAACTGTATATAAAATGTTATATTTTATAGCAGTTATTAGCAGATATAATCATTGCTGGGAGTCAGCCGCTATTAGCAGCCACAGCCGTTGTTGCAGCCACAGCCATTGTTACAGCCGCCGAAACCTAATGCATTACCGCCATCGCAGCCACATAAGCATAAAAGGCAGATGAGCCAGATGCAGTTATTGTTGCCGCAGCCACAGCCATTGTTGCAGCCGCAGCCATTTCCGTCAAATAGAAGTAAAAGAATTATGAGCCAGATGATGTTGTTGCCACATCCGCAATCTCCACATCCATTACATCCACCACAGTTAGTTGCTGCTAAATCACTCATAAATAATCCTCCGATAAAACATTTACAATACAATAATATGTGGCAGGGCTTGTTTGTGTTACTTATTTTTTTGTGAATATTGCAATATTTTTAAAATTATTATATCATTAACTTTGTGTTGTTATTTAACACATAAGTGACTACAAAGTAGTCTGTTATATAAGAAAATAGTATGTGCCAGTGTACATACTAATCGTGCAGATAATGTCCTTGGTTTGGACATAAGAATGGAGATTAGTGTGAAAAATAAGATTTTTCACACGCAAGATTTGTGCTTACGCACAAACTTGAGATGCGCAAAAGACAGCGCAAGAATGGAGATTATTATGAAAATATCAGTAATTATCCCATCACTTAACCCTGATGATAAGCTTGTAAGTGTTGTTGATTCACTTGTTAAGAAGGGATTCGAAGATATTATAATTGTCAATGATGGAAGTGATTCGGCACATTTATGGCCATTTGAGAAGGTTGGCAGTTACAGCCAGTGTACAATACTTACCCACAAGGTTAATAAGGGTAAGGGCAGAGGTTTAAAGACGGCATTTGAATACTGCCTTAAGAACAGACAGGGATATGATGGCGTTGTAACAGTAGATGGAGATAACCAGCATAGGGCAGATGATATATATAACTGTTGTGAGGCTATGGTAAAGAATGACAAGGTTGTTCTTGGAGTAAGACGTTTTAATGGAGAAGATGTTCCGTTTAAGAGCCGGTTTGGTAACAATATGACAAGTATGGTATTCAAAGTTATGTGTGGACTTAATATTTCTGATACACAGACGGGCTTGAGGGCTATTCCATACCGTTATCTTGATACATTTTGTAATATTGAGGGTGAGAGATTCGAGTATGAAACAACTATGCTGCTTGAATTTAAGAAGTCGGATATTCAATTTATGGAAGTGCCAATTGAGACAGTGTATATAGAAGATAATGCATCAACACATTTTAATCCGGTTAAAGACTCGATAAAGATATATAAGGTTATATTCAAGTATTCATTTTCACCAACAGTTGTTAAATATATATTAAGCTCATTGGCATCGTGGGTTATAGATAATTTAATATTTAATTTACTTGAATTTTTTCTTTTTGCGTTTACAATATCAATAAGACTGTTATTTAGTACGGTAGCCGCAAGAATTATATCGTCAATATTTAATTTCACGATGAACAGACGTCTTGTGTTTAAGTCAGACAAAGATGTCAAGTCATCTATGGTCAGATATTACATATTATGGTTATGCCAGCTTATGGCATCATATCTTCTTGTATACATCTTTACAAGATTATTAGTGCTTGGCAGTGTGGCTGTTGCATTTACAAAGATAATTGTTGATTTATGCTTATTTGTAATAAGCTACAACATACAGAAAAAATGGGTGTTTAAATAATCAGACACGGATTACACCAATAGAAATGAGGATAATAATGAAGAATAACGTACTTAAGTGGCTTGGAAGAGTTGGAGCTACGCTTTTAACTACTATCGTAATTCTTGTAGTTGGTCTTTATCTTGTTATGGCTATGCTTGCGTGGGGACCTTCTACATTTGCTAAGAAGCAGTTTATATTATCACTTCAGGAGACAGGTGAGCTTGGCTTTATGGCTAACTGGTTCTGTTCACAGGAAGAGATTGATATGATTAAAGAGGAGAATTCAGTTAAGGATACTACAGATATAACTGATTCAAGCCTTGTTGTAATCGGACAGGATTCATCTAGTGATGAAGAAGACCTTTATGTTGTTGATGTAAAGGCTGGAACATATAGCGGTAAGCTTATGATTGTCAAAGATCCTTCAAGATTATTTGTAGGAACAGTACCAGAATTCAAGCTTGAAAAGGGCTGGACAGTTGCTGAGATAGCACAGAGATATGATGCACTAGCAGGTATCAACGGTGGAGAATTCGTTGACTCAACACCACAGACAGCTATGCCAATCGGACTTGTTATGGTAGATGGCAATATATTAAAGGGTGATTCATCTACAATGTACCACGTTACAGGAATAACATTTGATAATAAGCTTGTAATGGGTAATATGACATCAGCTAAGGCTGTAGAGCTTGGAATAAGAGATTGTGTCAATGTAAGCAGTGATATAGGTCCATTTCTTATAATTAACGGTGAACCACAGGACGTTGATGGTGTTGGTGGAGGACTTAATCCACGAACAGCGATAGGACAGAGAGCTGACGGAGCTATCCTTCTTCTTGTTGTAGACGGAAGACAGGCTACAAGCCTTGGTGCATCGTTCTCAGATTTACAGGATATTATGCTTCAGTACGGTGCTGTAAATGCATCAGCTATGGACGGTGGTACATCTACACAGATGTATTATAATGGTGAGGTTATTAATAAGCCATATTCACCAACAGGACCAAGAACACTTCCAACAGCATTTTTGATTAAATAATTACACGGAGATGAGAAGAATGTCAGAGAATAATAGTAATGGAAAGAAGAATTTTTTTAAGAGATTATCAGGATTTAAGAAGTTTCTTGTGATATATGCCTCTGCACTGGTAGTGATTATTGCTGTTGCGTTAGTGCTTTTATACGGGTTGTTAAAGGATTACGAGGCTGGCAGGCCAGCCAATACTATGGATAAGCTTGTATCACATATTGAAGCAGGGAATGTAGGCAAATGGATTAAGGATGCAGGTATCCTTGGAGAGTTCGAGACAGAAGATATTGTATCAGATTATTTTAAGGATACATTTGCTGATAAGGAAGTAAGCTATAAGAAGAAGGCAGGAGAATATACAGAGAACAATCCGGTATATATTCTTTATGCTGATGATAAGAAGATAGCCAATGTTACTCTTACAGAGAAGAAAAAGAACGCTCATAAGTTCACAGAGTGGAAGTTAGCTTCTATAGATTTTAATGTAGACTCTAAGACTAAGAATGCAGAACATTCAGTTAAAATTGCAGCACCTAAGAATAGTGAAGTGACAATTAACGGAGTTAAGGTATCATCTGATTATATTACAGGTGAGGCAGATGTAAGCCTTTGCAAGCATGTTGGAGATTATGTTACTACACCAGTTGATGATGTATACAATATTAATGGAATGTTTGCCAAGCCAGAGATTAAGGTTACATATAATGGTAAAGAGCTTGATACTGAATATGTTAAAGATGGATATGAGGCATATTATCCATCAGATGATGAGCTTCTTGCAAGCGAGAAGAGCCATATATTAACAGTTGCTGAGAATTACGGCAAATATATGATTAACAGAGGAAGCTTAAGTACTCTTTCAAGCTATATGATTGGTAATGCCAAGGAATATATGAGTGATATTCCGGCTATCGATGTATATCTTATAGGAAGAACTTTTACATATGATATTACTGACGAGAATGTAAGTAACTTTAGAAAATATTCAGATGACTGTTATTCGTGTGATGTAGATTACAATCTTAATGTAAAATGGTCATCAGGAAGTACAACATACAATATTTCTTTAACATATGTGTTTGTTAAGCAGAATGACAAGTGGATGTTAGCTGATTTTTCTATAAGATAATTATAGATAAGATAATTATAAACAACAGACATATATAGCAGGAAATAACAATGCGCTGTCAGCGCAGGAATGGAGAAAGTTATGTCACAGGATAATAAGCGCAATTTTATATTACATGGTTCCATACTTGCTATGGCTGGAATTTTTGTAAGAATAATTGGAATGGTTTATAGAATTCCGGTGCTTAATATAATTGGAAGTGAAGGTAATGGTATATATGTAACGGCATATAATGTATATAACATAATACTTGTGCTGTCATCATATGGACTTCCGATGGCTGTTTCAAAGCTGATTTCTGCAAGGTTTACTAAAAGAAGATATAAGAATGCGGCGAAGGTATTAAGATGTTCGCTGACAGTTGGTGCGTTTACTGGTGGTGTTGCGGCACTGCTTGTATACTTTGGTGCTGATTTTATAGAAAATGTTATATATGGAGGGGGTGTACCTGGTCTTGCAATACCATTAAGAGTATTAGCCCCAACCATATTTATAGTTGCATTATTAGGTGTATTAAGAGGTTTCTTTCAGGGACAGGGAACTATGATTCCAACGGCTGTTTCACAGATTATAGAACAGCTTGTCAATGCAGGTGTTAGTATAGCTGCAGGTTATATGCTTATGAAAGCATACAGTAGTGCTTCTAATGCTTCTGCTTATGGAGCGGCAGGAAGTACACTTGGTACAGCTATGGGTGCTCTTACTGCACTTGTATTCTTTATATTTCTATATCTTATATACAGACCTACATTTATGCGTATGGTTGCTAAAGATAAGAGTGTTACAAGGCAGGATACTAACAGGTACATTTATAAGACAATTATAATTACAATGGTTCCTATTATATTAAGCCAGACGTTTTATCAGATTAGTGCCTTAATAGATGATGTAATGTTTAGTAATATAATGATGACAAGAAATATATCGAAAAATATATCAATGGATCTTGGTAACTTTGGTTCAAGTTATACACTGCTTATAAGTATACCGCAGGGTATAGCGACAGCGTTATCAGCCTCGATGCTTCCAAGTATTGTAGCATCTTATACAGAAGATGATTATGACAGTATATATTCAAAGATAACAAAGACTCTTAAGACTAATATGTTTATAGCGGTACCATCATTTGTTGGATTTTTTGTGATAGGCGAGCCTATTATTAAACTGCTATTTTCAAGATATGACAGCGTGCAGGGTGGGCTTATGTTAAAAATAGGTGCTATAGCTATTGTATTTTATACATTATCAACAGTTACAAGCTCAGCACTTCAGGCGGTTGACAGAGTTAAGACTCCTATGATTAATTCATTTATATCATTAGTTGTCCATATAATACTTGTGCTTGTATTGCTGGAATTTACTAATCTTGGTATATTCTCACTTGTAATAGGTAATGCTTCATTCCCTGTTATTATATTTGTGCTTAATCTTATAGCACTTTATAAAGATGAGGGATACAGGCTTCCTGTTATATCAATATTTGCAAAGCCGGTTATATGTTCAGCATTAATGGGTATATGTACACTTTTGACATATAATATAATTAATAATATTACAATGTCTAATACGATATCAGTGCTTGCGGCATTGTGTGTTGCGGCACTCACATATTTTGGACCATATGTTCTTCTTATGAAGAAGTTTAAAGATATATTCTGATAAATGGTATTATTACAAAACAGTCTGGATATATCAGAGAGTGCAAAGCACGGAACAATTCGTAGGTATCATAGTTGGGGGCTTTTGACCACAACATCATATAATCAGGAAAGAGAGGAAATAAAGTGCAGGATAAGTTTACAGATAAAGCCAAAAAAGTATTGGAACAGGCTGCATTTGCTGCTGCGGTTAATGGACACAGCTATATTGGGTCTGAACATTTGCTTTTAGGACTTATACAGGTTGAAGACAGCCTTGCATACAAGGTTTTACAGAACAATGATGTAACAGAAACTAAAGTGCTTAATCTTATATATCAGCTTATTGCACCGGATAATGCGGTAAGTGTTAAAGAACCGGCAGGCTATACTCCAAGAGTCCGTAAGATTCTTACTAACTCAATAGAGGAAGCTGCAAGATTTAAAGCTGATAAAGTAGGTACAGAACATATTCTTATTGCCATTATGAAGGAAACTGAAAGTGTTGCCTCAAGACTTCTTAATACAATGGGTGTATCAATTAAGAAGATATATACAGAGTTATTAGAGGGAATGGGCGAAGATGTATCACGTCTTAAAGAAGATTTTCAGAATGGCAGAATTAAGGCTAAGGATAAAAAGGCAACAACTATGTTAGACCAGTACAGCAGGGATTTAACAGAGCTTGCCCGTAATAAAAAGCTTGACCCTGTTATAGGCAGGGAAGAGGAAATCCAGAGAGTTATCCAGATATTATCAAGAAGAACAAAGAATAATCCGTGCCTTATCGGCGAGCCCGGTGTAGGTAAGACCGCAGTTGTTGAGGGTCTTGCATTAAGAATAGTTGAAGGCGAAGTTCCATCAACTATTAAGGATAAGAGATTAGTAACACTTGATTTATCAGGTATGGTGGCTGGTTCTAAATACAGAGGTGAATTTGAAGAAAGAATTAAAAGGGTAATTGCAGAAGTAAGAAATGCAGGCAACATTTTATTATTCTTAGATGAAATTCACACAATTATTGGTGCTGGTGGTGCAGAAGGAGCCATAGATGCTTCTAACATTCTTAAGCCATCGCTTGCAAGAGGAGAGATCCAGCTTATAGGTGCTACAACTTTAGAAGAATACAGAAAGCATATAGAAAAAGATGCGGCATTAGAAAGAAGATTTCAGCCAGTTAAGGTGGAAGAACCAACAGAAGATGAGGCAATTGATATACTTATGGGGCTTAGACCTAAGTATGAGGAACATCATAATGTAGTTATTACAGATGATGCTGTAAGAGCGGCGGTTAAGCTTTCTAAGAGATATATTAATGACAGATTTCTTCCAGATAAGGCAATTGACCTTATAGATGAGGCTTCTTCAAGAACAAGGCTTGAAGCATTTGTTGTGCCAAAGGATATCAAGAAGCTTGAAACACAGATAGATGAACTTTCAGTTAAGAAAGAGCAGGCTATTAAGTCAGAGAAGTATGATGAAGCGGCAGAGCTTAAGAAACAGCAGACAAGAAAGAAGAACAGGCTTGAGAAGCTTCGCACAAGCTGGCAGGAGAGCATAGATGGCAGTGACCTTACTGTTGATGAAGAACAGATAGCAAAGACAGTGTCTATGTGGACTAAGATTCCGGTTGCCAAGATAGCAGAAGCTGAATCAGAGAAGCTTATGAATTTGGAGAAAATGCTTCATAACAGGGTTATAGGACAGGATGAGGCAGTTACAGCAGTAGCTAAGGCTATAAGACGAGGCAGGGTAGGTTTAAAAGACCCTAACAGGCCAATAGGCTCATTCTTATTCTTAGGGCCTACAGGTGTAGGTAAGACAGAACTTTCAAAGGCACTTGCTGACTGTATGTTTGGAACGGATAATTCCCTTATAAGAGTTGATATGTCTGAGTATATGGAAAAGCATACGGTGTCTAAGCTTATTGGCTCACCTCCGGGATATGTAGGATATGATGAGGGTGGACAGTTAAGTGAGAAAGTAAGAAGAAATCCTTATTCGGTTGTACTTTTTGATGAGGTTGAAAAAGCCCATCCTGATGTATTCAATGTACTTTTACAGGTGCTTGATGATGGGCATATAACAGATTCAACAGGCAGGGTTGTAGACTTTAAGAATACAGTTATTATTATGACTTCCAATGCAGGTGCGGAGAATATTGTAGCACCTAAATCTTTAGGATTTACTTCGGAAACATCAGAGGAAAAAGAGCACGAAGATATGAAGAGCAAAGTAATGGAAGAAGTTAAGCGAATATTCCGTCCGGAATTCATTAACAGAATTGATGACATAATTGTATTCCATATGCTTAAGAAAGAACAGATTGGACAGATTGTTGATATTATGATGAGAACCGTTAATAACAGAATTATGGAGCAGATGAGTCTTTCGGTTGAACTTGATGATGAGGCTAAGGCTTATATTGTTGATAAGGGCTACGATTCTAAATATGGAGCACGTCCATTAAGAAGAACAATACAGAATGAAATAGAAGATGTTATGGCAGAGAAGATACTTGAAGGCAGTATAAAGGCTGGCAACAAAGTATTGGTAACAGTTAAGGATGGTAAACTGAACTTTAGCTGCAAACGAGGTCATAATAGAAATATTCACAAATAATACTACTAAAATACTAGCGTCATTGTACATTATGTTGTATAATGTGTGTATAGATATTCGTAATAAAACATAGGAGGACAATAATATGCCAGTAATTAATGAGTTAATTCGTTCAGAGAAGGATGGAACTCTTAGCTTTGGTAATTATAAGCTGGATACTAAGTCAAAGTTATCAGATTTTGAACATTGTGGAGATTCTTACAAGGTAAAGACATTTAAGGAGATTACGAAGCTTGAACGCAATGGTTCATTTGTATATGAATCTGTTCCTGGAACAGCTGTTATGAATTTTAAGGCTGCAGATACAGGCTTATCATTTACTGTAGAAGGAAGCGATGATGCACAGATAACAGTTGAGCTTGAAGAAGGCGCTTCTTATAATGTAACAATCAATGGAGTATCTGAGGGAACTATGGCTACTAATATGGGCGGCAAGATTGTACTTTCAGTAAGCCTTGAAGAAGGTAAGAGTGTTAGTGTAGAAGTTGTTAAAGCATAATAATACTACAATCTTTAACATTAACAGGTGTCATAATTGTAAATTTTAATAAATGCTGTGCCTGGCATAAAGTCATATATAGACCAATGCGGGGTGCAGCTTTTTTATATTTGGTATCAGAAAGAGAGGAGAAGAGAAGTGGCAAAAGCAAAGAATACGGCATTTTTTTGCAGTGAGTGTGGATATGAGTCAGCAAAATGGTTCGGGCAGTGTCCGGCGTGCAAGGCGTGGAATACATTTGTTGAAGAACCAATAGCATCTAAGTCATCGGCTAAGGGTATATCAGCAGTCAGGAAAGAAAGCACCTATAAGGACAACCATCCGGTGAGCTTAAAAGAGATTAATTCTGAAGAGAAGGAGAGAACATCAACAGGAATAGGTGAACTTGACAGAGTTCTTGGTGGTGGAATTGTGCAGGGTTCACTGGTGCTTGTAGGTGGAGATCCCGGTATTGGAAAGTCAACACTTTTGTTACAGATGTGCTATTACCTATCAGATGCAGGCAATAAGGTGCTGTATATATCTGGAGAGGAGTCATTAAGACAGATTAAGCTAAGAGCTGAAAGGATAGGTGAATGTAACGATAACCTTAAGACGTTCTGCGAGACTAATCTTGATATTATAGAAGAGGTTCTGAAAAAAGAAATGCCACAGGTGGTTATAATTGACTCTATACAGACTATGTACAGGGAAGAAATATCTGCGGCACCGGGAAGCGTGTCACAGGTAAGGGAAAGTACATCTATTCTTATGCAGTTAGCCAAGGGACTTAATATAACGATATTTATTGTAGGACACGTTACCAAGGAAGGTGTTGTTGCAGGGCCGAGAGTACTTGAGCATATGGTTGATACAGTGCTTTATTTTGAAGGGGACAGATATGCTTCATACAGAATATTAAGAAGTGTAAAGAACAGATTTGGGTCTACCAATGAAATTGGGGTGTTCGAGATGAGGCAGGAAGGTTTAAGTGAGGTCGCCAATCCATCGGAGTATATGTTGTCTGGAAGACCAGAGGGGGCGTCAGGCTCAGTTGTAGTATGTCTTATTGAAGGTACGCGACCTCTTATGGTTGAGGTTCAGGCACTTGTGTGTGACTCTAACTTTGGTATGCCAAGGCGTACTGCTGCGGGAACGGATTATAACAGGGTTAATCTGTTGATGGCAGTCCTTGAAAAAAGGGCGGGAATGAGAATGTCCTCAAGCGATGCCTATCTTAATGTGGCAGGTGGAATAAAGGTATCTGAACCAGCACTTGATTTAGGGATAGTTATAGCACTTGTCAGTAGTTTTAAGAATAAAGAAGTTGACAGCAGGACAGTTATATTTGGTGAAGTCGGATTGTCAGGCGAGGTAAGAGCCGTAACACAAGCACAGCAGAGGGTGAATGAAGCTGTTAAGCTAGGGTTCACAACCTGCATATTACCATATGTATGCTTGAAAAATATTAAAAATAATGATAAAATTAATCTTATTGGTATACATAATGTTAACGAAGCAATTGACTTAATATAAATATACAAGAATAATATACATATTTGGAGGAAGAATATGGATAACAGTAAATTAGTAAGCGACCTGTCAGGAATTCTTGAAGGATTGGATTCATCACAGGAGCAGTTAGAAAAAGATGCTTTTGATGTAATTAATTCATCAGATACATCACTTAATCTCGTGAAAGAAAGTATATCAAGTGTTGAGGAAATTCTTAAGATGATAACTGAACTTAATGAGATAGCAGAAGAATCAGCGGCAAGAATTAAGGAACTTGAAAAGCTTTCTAAAGACATTGAACAGTTTGCAGGTGTTATAGCATCAATATCAAGCAGAACCAATATACTTTCGCTTAATGCTTCTATTGAGGCTGCAAGAGCAGGTGAGCACGGAAGAGGCTTTGCAGTTGTTGCAAGTGAGGTAAGGAATCTTGCTGCACAGTCGGCCAAGTCATCAAAGGAGATTACAGATACAATCAATATGGTACAGCAGTCAGTTGATAAGACAGTTGGCTCTATGAAGAACATATATGAGAATTCTAACCAGCAGAAAGAAAAGGCAGATGAGATTGGCAATGTGCTTAATAAAGTTGTAGATGCGGCATACACTGCTAATGAGGTTGCAAGAAATATCGAGAACGAAATTGCATATCAGAGAGAGATTACAGATAAGGCTAAGAATGCTTTGATGTAGCTGTATCCAGGTAAGCGGATTTTTTATTTACATATTATTATATGAGGGAGGATTAATATATGTATCAGTGTCCGGGTTGTGGTGGAAGATTAGTCTTTGACATACCATCACAGCAGTTGATGTGCGACCATTGCAGTACGAAGTATGACCCATATGCAATCAGTAAGGAACAGGATGCGGAGGAAAGTCAGGAATATGACGTTACTGTATTCAAATGTCCGAACTGTGGTGGAGAGATATTAAGTACTGATAATACTGCAGCTAATTTTTGCAGCTTTTGTGGAGCATCAACAATTCTGACAAGCAGAGTATCAAAACAGCAAAGACCAGGATATATAATACCATTTTCCAAGACTAAGGAAGACTGTAAGCAGGCTTATAAGAAAATGGTACGTCACGCGTGGTTTGCCCCTAAGGAATTAAAAGATGAGAAGTTTATAGATGGTTTCAGAGGTATATATATGCCTTATTGGACGTATTATATAACCCAGAAAGGACCAATGTGCCTAAGCGGTTCTAAAAGCCATAGACGGGGAGATTATATTTATACAGACTATTATGATATAACTGGCGATTTGGATTGCCAGTATAAGGGTCTGTCATATGATGCTTCATCGTCATTTGATGACAGTATAAGTGAGGCGATAGCACCATATGACGTTAAGAATATGAATCCATTTACTCCATCAATGCTTAGTGGATTCTATGCAGATACAGCAGATGTTGCACCGGATGTATACAGGGCTGATGCGAAAAATGTAGCTGTTGACGAGACATATTCCTATGTCAAAAGGTCAGCACATCTTGGGTCAGTGCAACTTGATAATTATCAGGGGGATATTGAGAGAAGACTTTCGACAAAGGTAGTAGCACAGGATAGAACAATGTTTCCGGTGTGGTTCTTATCATACCGCAATAAAGACAGAGTTGCATATGCGACAGTTAATGGACAGACAGGGAAGGTGGCAGCAGATCTGCCAGTATCACTTATGAGGTATTTTATAGGTTCGGTTATTCTTGCAATACCTATATTTTTAATGCTTAACAGTTCATTTACATTAAGACCTAAGACTACATTGGGGATTGCATCGATTATAGCGTTATTTACAATAATTCTTTATGTATTAGAATTAAAGAAAATATACAAGAAAGACCAGCAGTTAGATGACAAGGGTAGAATGTATGCAGGTTCAGCTATTAATGCCAATGAATCACCAGGGGCAAGGCGTAAACGTGAAGAACAGCTTGCAGGCGATATAGCTGATGTTATAGACAAAGGCAGGCGTGAAGCAAGGTCATATGGACGTAAGAATAAAAGAAGAACAACAAGAACTAATATGGCAGTGGTAACTATGATAATTTCATTGGTGTGTTGTGTATTTCCTATGTTGTATGTCTATCTTCAGATGATGTCTATATTCTATGGCTCTGGAGATATTGGGGCGGGATTTTCTATAAGTGTTATATGTCTTATAACAGGTATAGTGCTTACTCTTGTTAATCATAAGACATTTAAAATAATAACTAATAAGAAGATATCAGGTAATATAGGTTCACTTGCAGCGATGGCAATAGCCTCCATAGTGCTGTGGATTAATCCTGTATCGGATCTATATTACTATGGTGCTGTTATAGCTGAATTAATTGCAATAATGTATACTATTATGGATTTAATCAGATATTACAATGTTCTTGCAACTAGAAAGCTTCCACAGTTTGATAATTATAGTGGAGGTGATGATAATGCATAATAGAAGTACTATATGTGCTATAGATAGAAAATATACTGTTAAAGACATACATAGATGTATTCACGCAGTTATGGCGTTAACAGCAGTTGTTCTATTGCTATTAGTATTTGCGGCTTCTTCTTTACTACAGGTAAAAGCTGATGAAGAGAAGTATCAATATAATAATGTTGATACAGGATATGAGGCTGTTATAGAAGATGACGCAGACATTATAGATGAGAGTAATTATTCTTCATTGTTAGACATTATGAAACAGATAACAGTGTATGGTAATGTAATGTTAAAGACTATAGATACCAACAGCACCACTACTGAAAGTTATGTAAGAAGCCTGTACAGGGAAAAATATGGCACTGATAGTGGGACGATATTTATAATTGATATGTATAACCGTAATATCTGGATACATAGCAATGGTAAGATATACAGTACAGTTACAAGCTCATACGCAGATACAATAACTGATAATGTATACAGATATGCTTCATCAAAAGACTATTATATGTGTGCATATAAGGTGTATGAGCAGGAACTTGCACTTCTTAAAGGCAGAAGAATATCACAACCAATGAAGTATATAAGCAATGCACTTCTTGCTGTTGTAGCGGCATTAATTATTAATTATGGAATTGTAAGACTATATTTAAGGAAGAAGGCACCATCAAGAAAAGATATAATGAAAGGTATTTTTGTCAATAAGGCGTTTGATAACTGTAAGGTCAACTTTACATATCAGAGCAAGATTTATTCACCTAGAGATACCGACTCGGGCAGCAGTTCATCCGGCGGTGGTGGTTCGTCAGGAGGCTCATCTGGCGGCTCGTCAGGTGGAGGCGGCGGTGGCGGTGGCCATAGCTTCTAAATTATATGAAAATGCTATAATGAATTTACTGGTTCTAAACCTTACCTCAAAGTAAAGTTTAGAACCAATTTAGTTTATCAGGAAAGGGTTTGCGATGGATGGGAATATCTGTTGCAAGTCCTTTTTTATTTAATTAATAAATCTAGGAATTTAGAAATGATGAAATATTGTCTGCATTTATTTTTGTTTGGTTTTATTTTTGTCTGGCTTATAGGACAAAATGAGACTTATAGGACAAAATGTGTTGATAGAAACCGCTCTCAGCCCTTGAAATTAAATGGCTGAGGGCGGTTGGCGGTTTAATCCTTTTTAAAATAACTTTGAGGATAGACAAAACGTGTTGATAAAAATACCTGTAATCCCTTGCAAGTCATTTTGTGTATTTTCTATGATTAGCTTATTTATGGTTGTAATATTGAAATGATGTAAGGTTGAAAAAGCTTTCTGACTTTTACATCTTGAATTTCATTGAACATATAAGAGTTCAAAAGACTATATTTTTATAAAATTCTGGATATATAAATTGATAATCTGATGTAGCTGAAAGATTAAAAAGCATTGTTTTGACAAAAATAAATAGGAAAAATTTGAAAATTTTTAAGGGTTTAAGAACAAAAAAATAATGGGAATGAAAGAAAAATGACATTAGAATATCAAAAAATGCCAAAAAATAAGAAAAAAATTCAAATATGCGCAATGCCAACAAAGCAAGTAAATAAGCGGATTTGGCAGCTTTTTTAATTAACCATAAAAAGAAAATGCAAAAAAATTGAAAAAAGTTGTTGACATATGGGAGGGGTGGTGCTATTATAATCAAGTCGCCACGAGAGATGAGCGACACGAAAGCTTCTCAAACACAGATAAATACTGAACTTGAGAGCAATGAACTTTGATAACTGAACAGAAAGACAACCTTGAAAATTCTTTTTAGAATT
>OGEA01000015.1_pt1 | contig 156559 bp, 176 predicted proteins | sample 1570531 | NCBI WGS metagenome assembly OGEA01 (sample SAMEA2581973, study PRJEB24529) | metagenome | biome: Human gut stool | place: China | collected 2011 | reverse complement strand
ACATGTACAACTTTTTACTCATATTTATCAACTTAAATTAATTCCGCCAACGGGTAAACTAGACTTTTTTACAACCGGTACCTGAGGGGGAGAAATGTCCTCCTCAGGCTACCACTAAACTGCGATAACTAAACTTAATTGTACAACAAAATCTTTAATCATCTATGAAAATAGAAAGAGCTACTCAGCTGCTGTTCCTTTTGCTGATAAGTCAGGGAGGAAATGCAGCCTATGCCAACCTTCCGCGAGGAGCCAGTGCTTCTTCCGTACAAGTGTCGGCGCAAGCAAACAAAATCACAGTGAGTGGAACAGTCGTTGACGTGAATGGAGAACCTCTGGTAGGAGTGAGCGTGCTGGAAAAAGGTACCGGAAACGGTACGATTACCGACGTGGACGGGAACTTTACCTTGTCCGCAGGCGAAGGGGCCGCACTCGAAATCTCTTACGTGGGGTATCAGAACCTGACGGTTTCTGCCAAGGAAACACTGGGTGTTCTGGTCATGAAGGAAGATACCGAACAACTGGATGAAGTAGTGGTAACGGCATTGGGTATCAAGCGCTCACAGAAGGCTTTGAGCTACAACGTGCAGGAGGTGAAGAATGATGTGCTGACAAAGGTAAAGGATGCCAACTTCGTGAACAGCCTGAACGGAAAAGTAGCCGGTGTGAGCATTCAGCGCAGTGCTTCGGGTGTGGGTGGAGGTACCCGCGTCGTGATGCGTGGAAACAAGTCTATCAAGGGAGACAACAACGTGCTGTATGTGATTGACGGTGTGCCCATGGGTAATCAGGCCGACCGCACAGGCGACGGTACGGGCTTCGGTGCAGGACGCACGTCAAGTGAAGGTATTGCCAGCTTCAACCCTGAAGATATTGAAAGTCTGTCGGTGCTGACAGGACCTTCGGCTGCTGCACTCTACGGAGCCAATGCGGCCAACGGTGTCATCCTGATTACCACGAAGAAAGGTGCTGCCGGAAAGGTGAGTGTCAACGTGTCGTCATCGGCTGAATTCTCGAATCCTTTCGTGCTGCCACGCTTTCAGAACACCTACGGAAACGTGAGTGGGGAGGCTGCCTCGTGGGGAGAAAAACTGCCGGTACCTTCTTCATATAATCCGGCCGACTTCTTCAATACCGGAACCACTTTTACCAACTCTTTTAATCTGTCTGTGGGAAATGACAAGAACCAGACGTATGTGTCCGGTTCGGCGGTCAATGCCAAGGGTATCGTGCCCAACAACAAATACCACCGCTACAATGCCATGGTGCGAAATACCACCAAGTTCTTCAACGATAAGCTGACCATGGACTTGTCTGCCAGCTACGTGCGTGAGTATTACAACAACATGCTGTCCTACGGTACGTATTTCAACCCTCTTCTGGGAGCTTATCTGTATCCGCGCGGAGAGAATTTTGAGAAGGAAACGTATTTCGAACGCTATGATGCCGAGCTGGGCTACAATGTGCAGTCGTGGACACCGGGCGACTTCGGTATGGCTGTGCAGAACCCTTACTGGGTGGCTTACCGCAATTTGCGTCCTGAGGTGAAAGACCGCTACATGCTGTATGCATCGTTGAAATATGAAATTACCGATTACCTGAACGTGAGTGCACGAGGCCGTCTGGATAATACCTATACGGAAAGAGAAGACAAACGCTATGCTTCTACACACGGTACGTTTGCCAAATCGCTGGGACGTTACATCTATTCGAATGAAACCTTCCGTCAGAAATATGCGGACATCATGGCCAACCTTTCGAAGCCTTTTGCCGGAGATTTTTATGCCAATGTCAACGTGGGTGCTTCTTTCGAGGAATACGATACAAAAGGAAGAGGATATGGCGGACAGCTGCTTAAGGTGCCGAATCTGTTTGCTTATGATAACATAGACCCTTCTACCGGTGTACCTTCACAGACGGGAGGTGACAACCGTAAGATGAATCTCGGTGTGTTCGGCTCTGCGGAAATCTCATGGAAGTCGGCCGTGTATCTCACACTGACCGGTCGTGCCGACAAGCCTTCTCAGCTGGTCAACAGCAAGTCGCCCTGGATATTCTATCCTTCTGTCGGACTTTCGGCTATTGTGACGGACTTGTTGCCCGAAACCATGCGCCAGTCCATTTCACCGGTGCTGGGCTTCCTGAAAGTGCGTGCTTCCTATACGGAGGTGGGTTCGCCTATTCCTTACACCGGACTGACTCCCGGAACCATAACGCACACCATTGAAGGTGGTGTAATCAAACCTTTCAAGTATTATCCGCTGCCGGAGCTGAAGCCGGAAAGAACCCGCTCTTATGAAGTAGGTATCGACTCCAAGTGGCTGAACAATACCGTGTCGCTGGGTGTGACGTTGTATAAATCGAATACCTACGACCAGTTGCTCGAAGCCAAGCTGTCGGAAACGTCGGGTTATGACTATATGTTCGTGCAGGCCGGTAACGTGGAAAACCGGGGTATCGAACTGGCGCTGGGATACGACCAGACCTTTGGCAATTTCTCATACAGTACCTCGCTGACAGCTACTGCCAACCGCAATAAAATCATCGAACTGGCTTCGAACGTGAAGAACCCCGTGACCGGAGAGGCACTCGACCTGAGCGACATCAAGGTGGGACGTTTCCGCCTGCGCGAAGGAGAAGAAGTGGGTACGATATATGCGGAAGAACGCCTGAAACGTGATCAGGACGGCTACATCGTGTACAATGAAGGCCAGACCATAACTACGGAATCTACGGAACCCTACAAGCTGGGTAGTGTCAATGCCAAGTGGAACCTGGGCTGGAGAAACGGCTTTACCTACAAAGGCTTTAACCTGAACTTCCTTGTGACTGCCCGTCTGGGAGGTATCGTGATTTCCAAGACACAGGCCGTGCTCGACCAGTTCGGTGTGTCGCAGGCCTCGGCTGATGCGCGTGATGCCGGAAAAGTCATGGTGGGTAATGTGGCAGTTCAGCCAAAAGACTATTATGAATCGGTGGTGAACCTGGATGCGTATAATGTGTACTCTGCTACCAACGTCCGCCTGCAGGAAGCCAGTCTGGGATACACCTTCCCCAATTCCTGGTTCAAGGGTACTCCGTTCCATAGTGTGAACCTGTCCGTGTATGGCACCAACCTCTGGATGATTTACAACAAAGCTCCTTTTGATCCGGAACTGACGGCTTCTACCGGCACCTTCGGACAAGGATATGATTACTTTATGTTGCCCAGCCAGCGCACGTATGGAGTGAGCCTTAAATTTGGATTCTAACAAATCATGAAAAACAACGTATAATATGAAGATAAGAAACTATTTGATACCTGTATTTTCCGTATTGGCACTTGCATCTTGCAACTATGAGCAGATCAATACAAATATCTATGGTGTGACGGAAGAAGGAATGAAGACGGGCGGACTGCTGTATGGGGCTCCTTTCATGGACATGCAGAAGCTGGTTATTCCCATCGGTTCGCCCACTGAATCGACAGGACCGGGTAACGACCTGGCCAATACAGACATCATGTCGGCCGGTAACTACATCGGTTACTGGGGCATGAACAACAACTGGAATTTCAACACGGAGGCTACGTGGAACTTTACGGATGCCCGTATGAGCTATGCCTACCAGAATTTCTATTCGAAACTGTTCCGTGCATGGAATGACATCTACAAGCATACGAAGAATTCGGAAGACCCTGCCGACAAGGAAGTGCAGGCTGTAGCCAACATTGTCAAGGTGACTGCCTGGCTCCGTGCGACGGATGTGTTCGGCCCGATTGTATATACCAATGCCGGCAACGGAGACATTGCCCCGAAACTGGATTCTCAGGAGACCGTGTACAAGGCGATGCTGGCCGATTTGAAGGATGCTTCGCTGCTGCTGGTCAATACCGCATCGAAAGTGCTTCCGTCGTACGATGTAATTTATAACGGAAACGCTTCCAACTGGGTACGACTGGCTAACTCGCTCATGTTGCGCATAGCCGTCCGCGTGCATTTCAAGGACGAGGCACTGGCAAAGGAATACATCACGTTCGCCCTTGACCCTTCTCACGGAGGTGTCATTGAAACCGTGGCACAGGAGGCCAAAATACGGAGTACGGACAAGTTGCCGCTGATGAACTCCATGCTGCCGACTGTAGAGGACTACGGAGAATGTCGCCTGGGAGCTACCATCTGGGCCTACATGCAGGGGTATGACGATCCGCGTCTGGGTGCCTTGTTCACGTCCGATTCTTACGGCTATTTCATGCCTCTTCCTCCTACGAACAACAATGCCCTTAGCTCCGCAGCCAAGACGGGAGCCTCCAAGCCCAAGGTCGATGCGGCTTCTCCTTTGTTCTGGTTGCGTGCTTCGGAAGTGTCTTTCCTGAAGGCAGAAGCCGCACTTTACAAACTGGCAGGAGGTAATCCGAAAGCACTGTATGAAGAAGGTGTTACCAAGTCGTTCGAAGAAAACGGAGTAAGCGGAGTGGCTGCCTATCTGGAGGTTACAGACTTTCCTTATGACATCAGCCGGTCTATGTTGCCTTACAACCGTCAGTATTCCTGCAAGCTTTCTACCGGAAATGTGTCTCCCAAGTGGAACGATGCGGATTCGGACGAAGTGAAGTTGCAGAAAATCATTACCCAGAAATACCTGGCACTCTATCCCAATGCCGTGGAAGCCTGGACTGAATATCGCCGGACGGGCTATCCTTACCTGCTCAAACCGGCTTATGACAAAGCTTACGTGAGCATAGGAGGTGAAGAAGATGCCATTACGCCCGAAAGATTCCGCTTTGCTCCGGCAGAATATGGTACAAATCCCAACATGTCGGAAGTGCCTGCGCTGCTGGGTGGGGAAGACCAGGGAGCAACCAAGCTGTGGTGGGTGCGCAACAACCGTCCCAAACAGCCGAAATGAGAAATGAGTTTTATGGAAAAGTGTAACAAATGAAGCGATGAAAAAAATCATAAGATATGCAGGAGCCCTGCTGCTGGCGGCAGGCTTCGTGGCCTGTTCCGAATGGAACATGCCTGAAAGAGAAACGTTCGAAAACCAGGAGAACCTGGAAAAATACATTCCCTTGCTGGAGGCGGAAAGTGAAGCCGACCTGACTCCCTCCATGCGTGACTATTTTGCCAAACTGAGAGAATACCGTCAGGCGCCTCATGTGAAGGGATTCGGCTGGTTCGGCAACTGGACCGGACGAGGCAGCAATGCGCAGAACTACCTGAAGATGCTGCCCGACAGCGTGGACTTCGTATCCTTGTGGGGTACGCGTGGAAACCTTTCGGAAGAACAGAAAAAAGACTTGAAGTTCTTTCAGGAAATCAAGGGCGGAAAAGCGCTGTTGTGCTGGATTGTACAGGACCTGGGCGACCAGATGACTCCTCCGGGACAGGAACCGAAGAAATACTGGATTGAAGAAAAAGGAGGGGGCAATTTTGTGGAAGGCGTGAAGGCCTATGCAAATGCCATCTGCGATACCATTGAGAAGTACAACCTGGACGGTTTCGACATTGACTATGAGCCCGGCTATGGTCATTCAGGTTCGATGGCCAACGGTGAGATGATCAGCGAAACTTCGGGCAATACGGACATGTTCGTATTTATCAAAACCCTTTCAGACCGTTTGCGTCCGGCCGGCAGAATGCTGGTAATGGACGGTCAGCCTGAGAAACTTTCTACCGAGGCTTCCAAGTACATCGACCACTATATTTATCAGGCATACTGGGAACGTTCCACCGCACAGGTCCTTAGGAAAATCAATCAGCCTCACCTTGAAAACTGGGAGCGGAAGACCATTATCACCGTAGAGTTTGAGCAAGGCTGGCAGACAGGTGGAGTAGATGAGTACACCAGCGTACGTCCGGAAATCAATGCTTATCCGGAAGGACGTCAGATTTTTGATTATGCCACGCTGGACCTTCCCGACGGCAGACGCATCGGTGGCATCGGTACGTATCACATGGAATACGACTATGGAAATACACCTCCTTACAAATGGCTCAGAGAAGCCTTGCGCTTGGGAAATGTGGTTTATCCGGGTAAGTTAGATTAAAATTTGAATTATGAAAAAGAATTTATATTTCAGCATATTCGCAGGAACCTTGCTGATTTGTTCCTGCCAGAATGAATTATACAAGGATGCAACCAGTGAGTACCGGTCGGCACAGGGGGCTTACATCAAGACTGGCGAATCTTCTCAGGTATTCGTGGAAGAAGGAAAGGAAGTCGACGTGAAGTCTATCACCGTATCACTGGTACAGCAGGAAAATGATACTAAGACGGTGACGGTAGAGGCCGGCAACAAGGAGCAGCTGGAAGCATACAACAAGAAGCACGGAACGGATTACCTGATGCTTCCGCCCGAAATGTATGAGGTGGGCAAGGAAGTGGTGTTCAACTCCAAGCAGACACTGCAATATCTGCCGGTAAAGTTCAAGGATGTGAAATTCTCCTTGCAGGTAAGCTACGCCTTGCCGGTAAAACTGGGGGGCGGTACGGTACCCGTGATTGACAGTGAATCTGAATCACTGATTGTACTGGAGCAGCGCATCAAGACGAAGTGTCTTCGCATTGACGGATACGGCAGTGAAGATGCCAAGATGTTCCCGGACGATTTCAAGGTGGACCAGTGGACGATGGAGGTTATGGTGAACCGTAGTGCATACCAGAGCAACAACCGTTCCATCTGTGGTACCAAACTCGTGTCTGGGTCCGGTGCACTCGATGAAATCTATCCTCGCTTCGGTGACGTGACTATCCGTCCCGACCAACTTCAGTTTAAGACTGGTGGTTCTCAGATTGACGTGCCGGCGGATGTCTTTACAGCGCAGCCCGACACCTGGTACATGATAGCTTTCGTGTACGACGGTAAGAAAAATTACGTATATGTGAATGGCGAACTGGTGGCCGACCGTGAAATCCGTACAGGGCCTTACGGTCTGGTGGGTTTCTGGATTGGCGGTACGAATGAGCTGGTTCGTGAAATCCGTTTCTGGAAGACAGCCCGCACACCCCAGCAGTTGAAGCAGTTCATGTGGAAAACGGTAGACGGAAGTGACGAAAATCTGCTGCTGTATTATCCGTTGAACGGAAAGAAGCGCAACCTTGAAACAGGAGAAATCACCGAGGACGAAACCATGCTTTGGGATTTCAGTAACAATGCCAAACATCTCCCTCTTCCTTCAGGGGCTAAGTTTGACGACAATGATGGAAAAGGCTTTATGTTCCCTTTGGTTGATTAATTATAGGTTTTATTAATGAAGAAAGGCTGTCTCCAACACTCTGGTGTGGAGGCAGCTTTTTATGTGTTATTATAGGGACAAATGATATTTAAATATAGAAAAACTTTTAGTATCTTTAAACAACGGGAAACAACTATCACTCCAAGAGCTCCCGTCTTCTTGTGTTGTGATTTGCTTTCATTTTAGTATCTTTGAACCATTAGAAACAACATTTAATGCAATGAAAACAGTACCATATATGTTGTGATTTGCTTTCATTTTAGTATCTTTGAACCATTAGAAACAACACTTTTCAAAGTACTCCAACGATAGGGAAGTTGTGATTTGCTTTCATTTTAGTATCTTTGAACCATTAGAAACAACACGTCGACCTGATTTAAACTGAACAATACCGTTGTGATTTGCTTTCATTTTAGTATCTTTGAACCATTAGAAACAACTAGGCATAAACTGCAAACCAGTACGAGCCGTTGTGATTTGCTTTCATTTTAGTATCTTTGAACCATTAGAAACAACATCCATTTGCTGGGGCGTGTAACCCTGAACGTTGTGATTTGCTTTCATTTTAGTATCTTTGAACCATTAGAAACAACCGGGTGGTATTCATGAATCTGGCGCAATGTGTTGTGATTTGCTTTCATTTTAGTATCTTTGAACCATTAGAAACAACTTCCAGGGGTTATACGTAGCAGACGGTGATGTTGTGATTTGCTTTCATTTTAGTATCTTTGAACCATTAGAAACAACTCATTGATTGTTTCTTGTTGTCTATCAGTAGGTTATAAGTAAATTTAGAAAAAGAAAAAGTTGTTTCTTGAAATAATAAATCCCATATTAACCATGGGATTTATTATTTTAAAAGAGTTCTAATTGTTGTCCTGGTGTTTTTACCCCACTTGCTTTCTTGCCATAAAATAGCTCAATTTCTCCAAACTGTTTGTCTGTGATACATATAATTCCAACTTGACCATATTCAGGTAGAAAGGATTTTACTCTTTTTATATGCACTGCTGCATTTTCACTGCTTGCACAATGGCGTACATAGATAGAGAATTGAAACATTGTGAATCCATCTTTTTGTAGATTTTTGCGAAAATCAGTATAAGCTTTTTTATCTTTCTTTGTTTCTGTTGGTAGGTCAAAAAGAACTAAAATCCACATAACTCTATATTCGCTGAAACGTTCCATTAGAATTCAGGATAAATGATTTTTCGTGATTCTCCAGAAAAGCATTTATATAGTGATGCCGTTGTTTGGCTTGCTGCTATCATAAGAGGACTTCTTTTCCCACTGATTCTGACATCTATTGTGGGGATGGATAATAAACTGGCTTTTACTTCTTTTGTAAGTTCCATTTTGTTTTCAGAGTATAGTTGATAGACTAGCTGGTCTATGAAGGGGCGATATGGTTCCATAATATCGTCTGCTAAGCAATAGGCATTGTATCGGTTATGATGGTGAATGCCTAATGTGGGTAATAATCCGCTTGTTACAAGAGAACGTGCGATAACTGCACGGAGAATGGCATAACCATAATTTAAAAGATTATTAGGGGGTATGCCATCTCGGTCTCTTGTAAAATTTTCAATGTCATGAAAAAGTGTTTTCCAGTAGAAAGCTGCAGCACGTGCTTCCAGATTGTCGGGGTCTCCACTTCGTACATCGTTAGCCCATATACGCATGCATTTTATATCTTCGTTTATACATATGGATAAGGAAGATGCTTGATTGTTGATTTTTGCTTGAATGGTTTGTTGCCATAGTTGTTTCTTTAAAGGCAAAGAAGCATCCAGTTGTTTCCGAAAACGCTCATTTTGGGTAGTGTTTCCATAGAGAGGGAGCATTAATCCTACAGGCATACTTTTACTGTCACAAGTAATAAGTGCACAATTATTTTCAAGCAATGCTTCAATAGCTCCGGACGTAATGGTGATTTGTTTATTATCCAAAATAACAACACCTATATCTTCAATAGGTTTGGTTATTTCAGATTGACGTTTCATCGCTTCCGGAAGTGAAGAACATTTCTCTACTTCCGGAAGTTTTATGACAAGTTGGGCATTACGTAATGATAGGTATGCTGGGTTACCAAAATATAATGTTTTCTTTATCATAGGCTGATTGGCGTTATAATGTTTCCTAATCTATCTGTTTGGATAGGGATGCATGTTTCTTTTATCATTTCTCCTGTGATAGCTCTTTCCATTTTATTCAGTGGAGAAAATTCATATTTATCAATAATTGTATTGGCTACATTGGATTTGATAAAGAAACATTGATTTCCTGTACAACTTACCATTTTATAAATTCTATCTTTTTGTATTGGTTGGTTAATATGTCCATTTTCTATTTCTTCTTTTGTTGGTACATATACTAAATCATTAGGTGATAATATAAATTTAGGCAGATTACCCTTTTCGTTTTCGGGTGCTGGTGACAAGCCTTTTTTCAGTCGTTCAATGACCACATTTAATGGAATAGAGGCGAAACTGCGTTTATGGGCAGTTTCATATATTGCAAAGAACAGATTAGTACCTTTTGCGGCTTCTACGAACTTAGTAGATTTATTTCCTGTTTGTCCAACAGCGAATTTATCGGCTTGTTCGTATGTTCTGACTTTATAAATTGGTTGATGAAATTTTCCATTATTTAGGGACATAATATTTTTATTCATTTGTTCAATACCTTCAGGTGAGAAGGCTTGTTCCGGATTATTACCATTTTGTTCTAAATGACGCAGTAAAATTTGTTGGATTCCTGTATCTGCAACTTTTTCTTCTATTTTCTTTTTATTGAAAGTTGTATTTATTGATTCACGGCAAGCAAAGAATCTGTTGGCAGTTTCTTTGGTGAAATAGTATACTGGTATCTTCTTTAGATTTATTTCTTGCCAAATATCTTTATTGTCTTCAAAGTATTTTTTGATTTGTTTTTCATTGAGTCCCTGCGTTAAAAGTTCCTTTATTTTTTTCTTTAAGTCTTTTTCAATAATTCTTTGAGGATTCTCAAGAGCGGCTTTCAATGTAGCAGTGGTTGTTCTGCGCAGGTTGATTTCTCCATATACGGTTTCTTTATGCATTGGCTTACGGATAGCCCAACTATCACTTTGTTTTTGTGAGCAGTTTACTTTCTTGCCGTTTTCATAATGGATATAATGGTTAGTTGTTTTATTGATAATACGCAGATTTTGTTTGAAGCTTACAATGATGTTGCTTAAAATGGAGTACATATCTTGGGTAAATGTGTCCCAAGGTTTGTCAATGAGCCATTGATAGTTTCCCAAATTGTCGGTTTTTGTTTTCTTGCATAATATTTGTCGCAGGTCTTGACGTGAAATCTTTGCATTCTTGCTGGCTGATTCATTATTTAAATAATTGACTATATTCCGATTGGCGCAGGCTATGACAATGGCATCCATGGCATGATGGCGGTGGTCAATACGTTTTTTGTTGAATCCTTTTTGTAAATCTAATGGCATAGCAGGAATTGTCTTGTTGCATGCATTGGTTGTCGTAAAGCGATTGCTTTCCGTAATTTCGTTCAAGCGTATGAAACGAGGTAAAATGAGTTTATTCCATACGTCGTTGATCCCCCAATCTTTTTTTAGTCGGTCTGTGATACTTCCAGTACAAACAATAACATTCTTAGATGTAGCTTCTTCTTCTCCTTCATCACGTACAATATTAGATAATAATGATTTTATTAGCTTACTAATATAACGGCTGTCGTTTAATTGACGTTCAATAAACTGATCTGGAATATCTTCCATCAATAGCTTTTGCATTTTAGTGCGGTTGTAGGAATAATGTTCTTTCACAAATAGCTCATAAGCTTCAACCGTCTGTATTTTAACGTTTTGTCCGAATCCTAGTTCTACTATTCTTTCTTGATTGTTTTTGATGAATTCATAGCCTAACATATTGCCTTTTAGCTTATTAACTTCTGCTTCACAAATAACTTTATTTGTGAATGAATCATCAAAATAACGAGATTGAGGAATTACATGTTCAATTTCGTATGCAGGGGTGAAAAGTTTTCCCAAAGGAATCATAGCTCCAGTATAAGGAGAACGATATTTTTGTTCCAGCCAGCATTTATAACGTAAGACATCGGATGTAGACGGGCGTTTTTTGGTATCAATTTCATTGAATTTCTTTAAAATAACAGCAATATCTTCTGGTATATCTTTAGTTTCGTTTAGAACTTCTTCTTCATATATACGCAATAAATCTTGCTGACTTGGAGAGTGCGGGCGTACGTTCTCAATTCCAAATTCTGGATTGGCAAATTCAGTAAGAAGTGCCTTGATACGCAGATTGGTGTTTTCGTTTTCTTGTATTTGTTGGGTGAGTTTTCTGCGTTTCTCGGCAGGATTCTTCATTTCACGTCCTAATTCGACATGAATTTCATCAATATGCCCTGTCTGTTTCCAAATATCTCGTACAGTGCGTAAGGTTTCCATGATGATTTGTTCCACAATAGGATTGTGTAAAGAATGTTGCTTGAATGCGTTTAGAAAAGCATCAATGTCTGAAGGTTGTTGCCATTTAGTAACGTCCTTTATCTCTGAATGGCGGTTATATACGATATAGCATGCCAGCCAGGTTGGAAGTCCCTGAAATGAGTATAAATTGTCCAAATGGATTGTTTTTTCTCTGGTTCGGTTCTTTATGTTTTCTTCAAACTCTCCAGTTAATATTTTTTCTATACGGTCAAGAGTTGTACTGTCGAAATTTTCTGCTTTCCAATATCTTCCTATACGCATAAGTGGCAATAGTTTTTTGATAGCTTTGGCAGAATAGGAACCGTAATCTTTCTCGAAAGGAGGAATTTGCTGAAAAGTATCTGCAAATTTATCGCTTAAATAGTTTTTATCAGCGAAATGCTGTAAAGCTTTTCTGAGTTCATTCTTGTCAGAAATAGAGTATAGAATATGCCATAGTTTCTCTTCTATTTCTGATGTTAAGGCTGATTGCTCTATTCCTGCTTTTTCCCAATATGACAGTATCTTGTAGTGAGTCTCATTACAAGGATATGTCTTGTCCTCTACATAATTCCAGCGATAATTTGCTATATTCTTTTTTAATCCAAATGCTGGTTTTTTAAGAAATGTGTCTTGTCTGATTTCTTTTTTCTGATTAAGCCAGTCGAACAAATTGGCGTAGTCATCTTCGGTTTTCAGAAATTGATTTGTTACATCTATATCAGTAGTAAATTTCCCGTTTATGGTTCCTTCCTTTTGATAAATTCGCAGGTTTGATATAAATTGCCATAGACGGAACTCTTGAAAAAGAGGATGTGATTTAGCTATGCACTTTAATGAAGAAGTGCATATTTCTCCTGTTTCTTTATTGGTGTATGTGTATTCTTCGTAAGGGCAATTACTAATGAGCGATTTTTTGCTTTTAAGTGGACGTTGATAGAACAAAATATCTTCAATAAGCAATTGGGAAATGCTATATTTTGCAATAGCATTACGATGGGCTTCGTTATTAGGATACAGTTCTTCGATGCAGGCTTCTAATAAATTGGAGTCTCGCAATTCTGGGTGAAATTCTTCTTGTTTCTTTAATATCTGATTTAATTCGTCTTTATAATACTTGCGTTCAATGGTGCGAATCAATTTTCCCCGAATCTTTTGGCTAGGAGTTTGTAATAGTGTATCATAGATGTATGCGCCTACTGTTTTATGAGATGTGTCAAGATCTTTTTGAGTTTTTGTTTTAATAAGCTCCCACTGTTCTTCCCATTCTTGTTCGGTAGGAATTTTGAAACGACGGCTTAACTCTCCATTTTCATCATATTTGTCATTCCCGTTTTTATCAAGGTCTATGATTGCAATAATATCTTTTTTCTGACCTTTCCAGTCAGGCATGTTTTTACTGAAAAATTTTCCTTTCTCTCCGTTTTCAAGTGTTATTGTGAATATTTTTAATCCTTTATAAATTTGCCCAGTGTCAGTAATATCTGTTACAATCTGGCTGTCAAAATATTGCCGTGTTTTAGAAGACGCTTTTTCTGTTTCCTCTTCGCGTAGCTGGTAGTATCCTCTTTTCTGGTTGAAATTTAATAAAATCCAGGCTAATTCTTCTTTTTCAATTTTTTGTGTCAAAGCTTTTTTGCGCAAATAAAACAAAGTCCAGTCGTATGGAACCTTTTTTACTTGGTTGTTGTTTTGTAAAAAGTCATTGAGCATCTCTTGGAACGAGCTTTGAAAGATAAAGTAAGAAGGTTCATGCGTATTTGTTGTCCAAGCGAGCTTGGGCTCGGAATTGGCTATAAACTTTCCATACCTGTCTAATTGGCTGGCATAATGCTTTGGAAGAAATCCTAATAATTGTAGGATGCGATGCAATCTTTCTCTTCTGAGCTTCTTGCGCTCATATAATCGGCGTACCCCACGAAATTGTGTACGGTTGGCGGTTTGTGAAACAGTGTTTCCTTTATTGAAATCTCCTAATTGGGCGGCATCCATTGGAATTATTCTACTTCCTGCAGTATTGATTCCTATGAGTTGTTCTTTTTGAGTGTTTTCTTCTTTTATGGCATTGATAACTGCCCATCCTATACTATTGGTACCTAAGTCTAAACCTAAAATATGTTTCATAGTTGTATTTTTCAATTTTCTCAAAACTACTAATTTTTTATGAAAAAAACTTGTCTTTTGTGTTGTTTCTTTTTATTTTTGTAAAACTAAAATGAAGCAAATCACAATAAGGATTATTCCGTTGTGAAAACATTTAGGCGCTTGCCCATCGTCCTTTATCGGTGGGCTTTTTTATTGTTTTATGTTTTCTATAAATAAAAGATCCCCTCCAGAACTCATTCATTACAAATAGTTCCGGAGGGGATTAATTTTATCTATATCTTTAAGTGGTACGGATTATTTGTATTCGTCCCAGCTCTTGATAGCGATGTCGTCAATGCTCATAGAGCAGAAGGCATTGATGAATGCGCTTGCCAGACGGGCATTGGTTACCAGAGGAATGTTCAGGTCGACTGCGGCACGGCGAATCTTGTATCCGTTTTCCAACTCGGTAGGAGTGAGGTCACGCGGAATGTTTACCACCATGTCGATTTCTTTCTTGTGCAGCATTTCCAGTGCCTGAGGCTGACCTTCTTCGCTTGGCCAGTATACGCGGGTGTTTTCCACTCCGTTTTCTGCTAGGAACTTAGAAGAACCGCCGGTAGCGAAGATGTTGTAACCTTTGGCCTTGAGGGCGCGCGCTGCCTGAAGCAAATCTACTTTCTGTTTCAGTGTACCGGTAGACATCAGGACGTTCTTTTCCGGAATGCGGTAGCCTACAGACAGCATGGCTTTCAGTACGGCACATGAAGTGTCGTCGCCGATACAGCCAACTTCACCTGTAGAAGCCATGTCTACACCCAGTACAGGGTCGGCCTTCTGCAAACGGTTGAACGAGAACTGGCTGGCCTTGATACCTACGTAGTCGAGGTCGAAGAGGTTCTTTTCAGGCTTTTCTACCGGCAAGCCTAACATGACTTTGGTTGCCAGCTCGATGAAGTTAATCTTCAGCACCTTGCTGACGAACGGGAATGAACGGCTGGCACGCAGGTTACATTCAATTACCTTGATGTCGTTTTCACGAGCCAGGAACTGGATGTTGAACGGACCAGAGATGTTCAACTCTTTCGCAATCTGACGAGAGATACGCTTGATGCGGCGTACGGTTTCTACGTACAGTTTCTGCGGCGGGAACTGGATGGTAGCGTCGCCTGAGTGTACACCGGCAAACTCGATGTGCTCAGAGATGGCGTAAGCTACGATTTCACCGTTCTGTGCCACGGCATCCATTTCTACTTCCTTAGCGTGTTCGATGAACTGGCTTACTACTACCGGATGCTTCTTCGACACGTTAGCGGCCAGCTGCAGGAAGCGTTCCAGCTCTTCCTGATTAGAACATACGTTCATGGCTGCACCAGAAAGCACGTATGACGGGCGAACCAATACAGGAAAGCCTACTTTTTCGATAAATGCGTTGATATCTTCCATAGAAGTCAGTGCGCTCCATTCAGGCTGGTCTACGCCGATACGGTCGAGCATAGCCGAGAACTTGTCGCGGTCTTCAGCGTTGTCGATGCTCTTGGCAGAAGTTCCCAGGATGTTTACCTTCTGTGCGTCCAGGCGCAATGCCAGGTTGTTCGGAATCTGTCCGCCAGTAGATACGATGACTCCGTGCGGGTTTTCCAGGTCGAGGATATCCATCACACGTTCGAAAGTCAGTTCGTCGAAGTACAGACGGTCGCACATATCGTAGTCGGTCGATACGGTTTCAGGGTTGTAGTTGATCATTACTGAGCGGTAGCCTTCCTTACGGATGGTGTTCAGTGCCTGTACGCCGCACCAGTCGAACTCTACGGATGAACCGATACGGTAAGCACCTGAACCCAGTACAACGATACTCTTGTGGTCGCCCAGGTAGTGTACATCGTTGGCCACGCCGCTGTAAGTCAGGTATAGGTAGTTGGTCTGTGCCGGATATTCGGCTGCCAGCGTGTCAATCTGTTTTACTACCGGCACGATGCCTACACTCTTACGGTGGTTACGGATTTCCAGGATACCGTCTTCCATATCGCCTTCGTAGCCGATGGCACGTGCCACCTGGAAGTCGGAGAATCCCTGACGTTTTGCCTTGTAGAGCAGCTCGTTCGGAAGCTGTGAAAGCTGTGTATGGTTGTTGCCCCACTCGTGGAGTTCCTTAGAAGTCTGCATGATGTTCATCAGCTTGTCGAGGAACCACTTGTCAATCTTGGTGAGGTCGTGAATTTGGTCTACTGTGTAGCCTGCACGCATAGCCTTTGAGATGACGAAGATACGCTTGTCGGTCGGTTCGCGCAGTGCTTTGTCGATGTCTTCGATAACCAGCTCCTTGTTTTCCACGAAACCGTGCATGCCCTGACCAATCATACGAAGACCTTTCTGGATGGCTTCTTCGAAGGTACGTCCGATGGCCATGACTTCACCTACCGACTTCATGCTGGAGCCCAGTTCGCGGTCTACGCCGTGGAACTTACCCAAGTCCCAGCGAGGAATTTTACATACGCAGTAGTCCAGTGCCGGCTCGAAGAAGGCAGAAGTTGTTTTTGTTACCGAGTTCTTCAGGTCGAACAGTCCGTAACCCAATCCCAACTTAGCTGCAACGAAAGCCAGAGGATAACCTGTAGCCTTAGATGCCAGTGCAGAAGAACGGCTCAGACGGGCATTTACCTCGATTACGCGGTAGTCTTCTGATTCAGGGTCGAACGCGTACTGTACGTTACATTCACCCACGATACCGATGTGACGGATGATACGGATGGCCAGTTCGCGCAGTTTGTGGTATTCGCTGTTGGTCAGCGTCTGTGACGGAGCGATAACGATAGACTCACCGGTGTGGATACCCAGCGGGTCGAAGTTTTCCATGTTGCAGACCGTGATACAGTTGTCGAAACGGTCGCGCACTACTTCGTATTCCACTTCCTTCCAGCCTTTCAGACTCTTTTCTACCAGCACCTGCGGAGAGAAAGAGAACGCTTTTTCGGCCAGCACGTTCAGTTCTTCTTCGTTGTCGCAGAAACCTGAACCCAGACCTCCCAGTGCGTAAGCTGCACGGATGATGACCGGATAACCCAGTTCCTTCGCTGCACGGCGGGCATCTTCGATGTTTTCTACCGCCTCACTCTTGATGGTCTTCACGTTGATTTCGTCCAGTTTCTGTACGAAGAGCTCACGGTCTTCCGTATCCATGATGGCCTGTACCGGAGTACCCAGTACGCGGGTGTTGTATTTCTCGAACACACCGGCTTTGTAGAGAGCCACACCGCAGTTCAAGGCAGTCTGTCCACCGAATGACAGCAGCACGCCGTCGGGACGTTCCTTGTCGATGACCTTTTCTACGAAATACGGAGTAACGGGCAAGAAGTAGATTTTGTCTGCCACACCTTCCGAAGTCTGCACGGTGGCGATGTTCGGGTTAATCAGGATGGTTTCGATACCTTCTTCCTTCAGCGCTTTCAGAGCCTGCGAACCAGAGTAGTCGAATTCACCAGCTTCACCGATTTTCAGGGCTCCTGAACCTAACAGCAATACTTTCTTTATGTTTTCTTTCATTGTCTTCTTTGTTTTTTAGTGGATTACAGCAACTTTACAAACTCATCGAACAGGAATTCCGTGTCGGTAGGACCGCTGGCAGCTTCCGGATGGAACTGAGCCGAGAACCAGGGGTTCTTTTTGTGACGGATACCTTCGTTCGAACCGTCGTTCATGTTGATGAAGAGCGGTTCCCAGTCGGCTCCCAGTGTATTGTTGTCTACGGCATAACCGTGGTTCTGTGAGGTGATAAAACACTTTTCCGTGCCTACCATGCGTACCGGCTGGTTATGGCTGCGGTGACCGTATTTCAGTTTGTAGATTTTGGCACCTCCTGCCTTTGAAAGCAGCTGGTTACCCATACAGATACCGAAGATAGGAAGTTTTTCGTTCTGCATGGCCTTGCGGATGTTCTGTACGGCTGCATCACAAGTGTCGGGGTCGCCCGGACCGTTGGAGATGAACAGACCGTCGAACTGCAGAGAGTTGAAGTCGTAGTTCCAGGGCACGCGGATGATTTCCACGTCGCGCTTGAGCAGGCAACGGATAATGTTTGATTTCACGCCACAGTCTACCAGCACAACTTTTTTCTTGCCTTCGCCTTCGTTGTAGCGAATCACTTCCTTGCAAGAAACCTTGTCTACGTAGTTCACACCTGCATAGGTAGCTTCGGGAATGTTATTTGGTTCATCGTCGAACACGATTTTTCCCATCATCACTCCATGCTCGCGCAATACCTTTGTCAGTTCGCGTGTGTCGATGCCCGTGATGCCCGGAATCTGTTCGCGTTTCAACCAGTCGCCCAGACTTTCCACTGCATTCCAGTGAGAGTATTTTTCACTGTAATCGCTTACGATAATCGCTTCGGCATGGATTTTCTCGCTTTCCATGAAAGTGGGTAGTCCGTTTGCTTCGAATGTGAAGGGAGGCACACCATAGTTACCTACCAGCGGGTAAGTCAGTGTCATCAACTGACCGGCATACGAAGGGTCGGTCAAGCTTTCGGGGTATCCGGTCATTGCCGTATTGAAAACTACTTCACCGGCTACCGGTTTCTCATAGCCGAACGACTTGCCATGAAAGCGGCTCCCGTCGTCGAGGATCAATGTTACATTTCTCATTACCTTGTTACTAATAATCTTTATATCTTGTATTTTTTCTATTCTACTCTCGTATATACGAAAAAACGCCCGGACTTGCCGAAAAGCAGTTCCGGGTGTTTGAAAAAATAGGAAATCTTAAATATTCAGGAAATAAGTGACATAAAAGAAAAAAGAAATAGCTTCCGGCATTTGTCCATTCCGCCGGAACTCCGAATGTGCGCTTATTCTTTTTACTATGTGTTATACAGTAATACATCAAACTCTTTTGTCACGTCATAATTCGGAGTGCAAAGATAATGTTTTCTGCTCAAATGAAAGGATGTTTGCCAAAAGTTTTTACAAAAATATTTCATTTTCCTCTTTTTATTTCTTTTCTCCGCTGTTTCGGGCGGCTCTTTCGCGCATGATGCTGTCCGACCACTCTTGCAGGCGCTTGTATTCTTCTTCGGTGAGTCGCATGAACGAGCCGTGCTGCGGATGTTTCACGCCCTCCATGGTGACGGGGGAGTGGAAGTTGGCGAGTTTTTCATCGGCCTGGCAGATGCGATATCTTTTGGGCTTGGAGGAGTATTCGATGTAGGCCACGCGCCAGGTAGAGTCGCCCACCAACTGGAAGGCAGAGCAGCCCTCACACTTTTTGTTGCCTTCAAACTTCACATAGTCGTTTTCATCTTTTATTTTATAAGGACCGGTCAGTTTTGTAGCTGTAGCGGCAAAGATGCCGGGTGTACCTCCTTCTTTCTTGATGAGCATGTGATAGAGTCCGTCGGCCGGCACATAGTTAATGTCGGCATCGATGGTAGCATATCCCCAGTCCACCAGCAGGCGGGGTTTAGTGAGACGTGTAAAGGTGGCGTCGGCATAGGAATAGAACACGCGGTCGTACTGGTCTTCTGCCGGATTAAGCAGTGAATAGTATATCATGTATCCGCCCTTCGTGCCATCGGCCCATACGTACGAAGGGTCCCAGAAAATTTGCGGTGCCCATACGCGTTTGATGGTGCTGTAGTCCTTATAGACGTCGGGCGACTGAGGGTCACAGAAAATGTCCGGGCCCTGGCGGAAGTCGAAGGTGGTAGAAGTCCAGTGAATCAGGTCGTCACTTTTCAGCAGGTTGATGCCGTAGTTGAACCACGAGCGGCTCTTGGCGTTGCTCATGTCGGTAGTCACCATCAGGTAGCCCTTTCCGTCGGACGTACGGCAGATAAAGGCATCGCGTGCTCCTCCCTCTATTTTTGACATTTCTTCTACATTGTATACGGGGTCGCCATCAATCAGGTCGTGAAAGTGTACGCCGTCACGGCTCAGGGCGTAGGCCGTCCATTCTCCTCGTCCGCTCATGTGGCAGTACAAGTATCCGTAGTCTCCCTTTTGCAAGTTTTGTGCTCCGGCTCCCAGCGAAGCCAGTGCCAGCAGTGAAATTATCAGTTTCTTTTTCATGGTAGTGTAATGTTTCATTTTGCGGGTAAAAGTAGAAAATCGGCAGAAGGCAGACAAGGGACTATTGTACAAATTACACGTAATAATGTGTCAAATGCTCCTGTGATGTAACGGAAACGGGTTGTACGGGCTGGAAAAATGTAGTTTCTCGGAAAAAAATCTCTTTTTTATTTGGCTGTTTTCAAGAAAACAGTAATTTTGCAACCGTTTTCAACGAAACACGTTGCCGAAATAACTCAGTTGGTAGAGTAACTCATTCGTAATGAGTAAGTCGCGGGTTCGAGTCCCGCTTTCGGCTCCGACTTAAAACCGCTTATTACATTGTGAATTAGGCGGTTTTTCTATTTTCTACTGCTTATTACGATGATTAAAAAAAAGGATTTGAATTGTAAATTTACAATTCTGTGAGTATCCCTGGAGTATCCTTAAATTTTTTAATCATTATGGCAACTCTATCACTTACCATTTTCAAGGCAAAAGCATTAAAAGACGGAAGACATAAGATAAGAATTGCACTCCGTCACAAGCATGAAACAACATATATCGTCACACGATTCATTATTTCAGAGAACCAGTTTAAGAACGGTCAGGTCGTGAAGCATCCAGAGGCATCTGCGATAAACCGGAAACTTAGGAACATCCTTGATGACCTTCAAGAGAAACTGGACTCAATAAAACATCTTGAACTTTATTCCTGCCGGCAAATTAAAGAAATCATTTCTACAGACAATCTTTCCGATGAGCAAACCTTTTCATCAGCATGTAGCAATTTTGTAGACTATCTCAAGTCTGAGGGAAGAGATTCATACGCATTGTCTATTGAAAGGGTGGGGAGGTATTTTCGTGACTTTGCAAGAGGTGACATACTTCTCTCAGATTTAACCCCATCACTAGTCCAGAATTTTGCTGCATTCATACGGAAGCGAAAAGTGACTGAAACCACAGTAAACACAATGCTCGCCCAGATGAAATCTGTCATCAACAGAGCGATAAGAGAGTGGAATATATCTTACGATATACATCCTTTTGTAACAACAAGAATATCTGCAGCCCCTATCAGGAAGCTTGATTTGACAGTACAGAGTTTTAACAAGATTCGTGAATCTTCACCAGAAAAAAGAAAGCTGATTATGGCACGTGACCTTTTTTGCCTTTCCTTTTACCTGGGAGGGATGAATCTTATAGACATTATGCAAACAGACTTTAGAAAAGATGTATTGGAATATTCACGCTCAAAGACTAAAGGGCGAATGCAGTCGGATAGTGTAATCACATTTACAATACCGTCTCAAGCAAGAGAGATAATATGCAGGTGGATGGATAAAAGGACGGGGAAACTTGATTTTGGGTATAAATTCACATATCACAACTTTTCTCAGTATGTTACGTATTCTCTTGGAGATTTGGCTGAAGAGTTAAATATTGATGAACGTGTTACATTTTATTCGGCCCGCAAGTCTTTCGCTCAGTACGCCTCTGAAATAGGTATTCCTGACGGGATAATAGACTACTGCTTAGGCCACTCAGACAAATCAAAAGGAGTTATACGATACTACACCAAAGTCCGGCAGAAACAGGCTGATATGGCCATATCTCGTGTGATTGATTACGTGAACAACCCGGAAAAGTACAAAGAATATATCGAACTGAGGTCTGATATTATGATGATGAGAGGGTAATTTGTCTGACACTTTATCTGTTATGTTATGTATGAGGCAATGGAGCCACTACATAATATTTATTGTAATATGAAAAGAATTATCAACAAATGCCCATGCTCGTTAGAAGCTTGGGTTGGGGCAGATGAACCTGTCTTTAGCGAACAGAATCTTTACTTCTCTCGTAAGGTTGAAGTGAAGGAGTATTTATACAAGAGACTCCAAAAGTACAAAGGCGAAATGGTGGAGTGCTATGTATATCAATTTTACAAGGGTAAACCGCGTGAAGTGCTTGTATCTTTTAATGTAAAATAGCCTAAAGTATAAGTCAATAAAAGCCCCTTCCGGATATTAATCTGGTTGGGGCTTTCGTTTGCAATAAAAGCAAACTTCTACACGACAAAGATAGTCATTTATATTAGACACTTTATTTTTTTGCCATTTCTTCCAAATTATCAGCAGCCCATCTTAAAGCCTGTATGAAAGTTTCTAATTCAGCATCTCCTCCTAACATAACTTCCACTCCTCTTTTATCCTTGAGTAAACGAATATTAATATCAGTTGAAGCTAAATCCTCTAATCTAAAATAGGTTCTTGATCCATGCCCGGAATCGCCACCACAATATCCATTTGTCGCAACTTTTACACCCAAAATATTACAATTAACAATCTCTGTTTCTTTTGAGCTTTTAATCAGTTCTAAATCCTTAAAATCAGCCATAGTTTTATTATTTTTTACAACGAGACAAATGTAAATAATAATTCGATTTTAAGTTACAAAACTAACAATATTTTTTTGTTAAATAGCAAATGGGAATTACCATTGAAATAAATTGTAGTTTACCGTTACCGCCAAGATAGGAGACAACCCGTTTCTACCGATACCATAGCCAGCAGATAGACCAAGCCCCCAGCGTTTGTTTTTTTGTACGATGTCACGGTAAATGTATTCAGTCTGGTAGATGGTACGCGGATACACTCGAATTTCGTCCAAACGTGGTGCTACACCGCTAATCTTTGCATAATAGCTACTATCACGGTATTCTTTGTATTCACGCAGATGATAGCAGGTGTCGCTTGCATGAATCGTATCTGAATTATCAATCCATGCAAGATAAGGCTGTGGAGACAGAATATACATTGTATCTACTTGTATTTTTCTGACCGTGTTCGTTATAGTAATAGTATCCGCATCCTTATTCACACTACTTGCATCATTCCTACGGCTTATGATAAGTAACAGGGCTAATGCAGCAATAATTAGGTAATACAATAGTTTCATGGCTTTACAATGATTTCCTGGATAAATGGATATTCCGCACGCACATCGAAGCAAGGACACATCTTTGTCCATTCTTCAGGTTCAACGATTCCATCTCCGTCCAGGTCAGGCGATGTGTCACGATGGCCCAACACTTCCACAATCTGGTACTTTCCGCAAAGCTCCTTAATCAGTTTGGCTAACGCTTTCTTCTGTTCCGGTGTTCGGGTGTCAGCTGCCTTACCGTGCGCGTCCAGACCGCCCACATAGCAGATACCAATTGAATGTTTGTTGTACGACACACCTGAGAATCCCTTGCTATTACAGTGCGCCCCGTCAATAGTGAGCGAACGGCCAACTTCTACCGTACCATCCAGCCGGATAACGTAATTATAACCAATTGTAGAAAACCCTTTCTGCAGGTGCATCTGAGTGATTTCCTTCTTACCAATGTCCAGCCCAGCACGTGTGGCTGAACAGTGAATTATTATTGAATCTATTTTGTTCATAATAAAATTACATCTATATTTGTGGAGTTCTGCCAATGGTAGGATGGTTAATAAAAAATTTATTACAAGGAGTGCAGTGGCACTCCTATTTTATTTTATTTTAGTTTAGTTCAGTTCCTTTTCTTCAGCACACTAATCCGTTTCCCGTCTTTGAAATACATTCGTGACATGTTCTTATCACGAACAAATCTTCTGTCCATCGAAAAATATCCATGCTTCCCGTCACTGAATACCGCCCTTTCGCCGGTCTTAAACCGAATCGGCATATTAGGCAGTCCATTATTCATGGCCGCCAGTATAAGCAATCTGCGTCTTAACAAAATCATAAAGTACCTCCCATCACAGCTATATTATTAAGAATACTTACCTGATACGTCCTGTTGGCCCTGACAACACTGCTTCCTATCCATTTCACACCTTCAGGAAGATTCAGGACGGTAGGCGTAACACCACTTGAAAACTGGAACATGTACTCATTGGCAATGCCTGGAAAGCCTTTTCCAAATGTGACGTTAAGTACGGATACTTCTCCGAACACATGGAACACGTTCGGAAGAAGCTCGGCACTGACCTCACCCGTACCAGCATTCACGCTGGATATGCAGCCATTGCCATAATATTCCCCATGGGTATAGATAGCCCGTATCTCCTTGATGTAGGAAACGGAATCAGGCAATATGTTACCGGCTTCCAGTTCTTTCTTGAAGGTGGCATATTTCAAATAATTGTTGAATCTCTTTTTCGCCATGTCATTGGGATTTATGGGGGGCTCTGATACAAAGCCCCCACATATTATTACTCGGTTTCCTCATTCCATGCAAACGCATCGTCAAGATCCTGTTTAGTGGCATACTGCTTCAGAGTCTCGTTCGTTGCATAGCTGGTCAGTTCAGCCTTGGTCGCATAAGTGGAGGAAAGCCCTTCGATAGCCTCACTCAGTGCAGCTTTTGTGGCATAGGTGTTCGCCACATCTACAGCCTTGGCATATCCGGCCAAATCCTCTTCGGTAAGAAATCCTTCGAGGTCAGCTTTCTTTGCATACGCTGTCAAATCGACCGTACCACCCAAGGAATCCCAGTTGGTTTCCACACTTGCCTGATTGGCCGTTTCTCCGATGTAGACGAAGTTCGTTTCAGCCGGATATTTCTTGCCGTTCAGGGTAACTTCTGCCGTAACGTTATATACGTGGCCTTTCGATACAGAAGCCACCCCTTTCAGGGCACTAAGGTCTGCCAGAGTACCCTTTGGCACATATACGGCACCAAGCGCGTTGACCTTGTTTGTCAGTGTGTCAACCAGACCTTTCAGAACTTTACCCTGCTCGGCGGAAAGTGCCTTATTAGTCCCGCCCGTTGTGAGGTCATTGATAATCTGGATGAGTGTCTGTGCACCGACGTCAAGACGAATCCATCCGCCATAATCAGCCTGGGTAATCTTTGTCATGTCCTTCAGGACATACAGAGCCGGTTTGCCGTCCCCGTTATCTCCAACAACGACCAACATGCCGTTATAAGTATTCTTTCCTGAATAGGTAGCTGCGGCAATAAGGTCTGTCTTGTTTGGAACAAGCTGACGGGCATCCAGTGGCGCCTGTCCTCCAGGCTCAAAGTTCACGGCAAAGGAAGCAATACCCGCAGGACGGTTTCCTGTTGTCGAAGCCATCGGCATGACATTGTTCATCGGCATGGCAAAGGGAACTTCACGGCTGTTTCGTGCAAGCATGGCTATCACTTCATCCGTAATTTCCTCGCCATTATATGTGTCCGGCTCGTCTACAAGTTTTTTCCCGGCATCGGAAACTGTGAAGCGAAGTTGTAATGCACCGGACATGGCACCTGTCGTTGTCAGCTTCTTGTATGCAATCTGAACACTTTGTACGGTCTTGTTTCCTGCATCAGATACGGTGTACTTGTCCGTTCCGAAGACTTCCCACTTTCCGGACACCGTATTATAGAACTCGACTTTTGACACATTCTTTTCTGAAGGGAAGTAGAATTCAAGGCGGGTTCCGGTTGCTGCTTCAGAAGCAAATTTCGCTCCAATTAATGTATCAGTCCATTTCTGCAGCGGAAGCTTTGTATCAGGAGCTGCGGCAGACGGGAAATTGGTATCTCCGGCAGAGGTAGAAGCTGAAGAACCATTACAGTAAAACGGATAGGTACCATAAAGGTAGACAGCACCTGATTTCACAGTACCTTCAGGAAGCGGATTAGGGGATACGGTCGCCTTGTTTCCTTTTGAAGTGAGCAAGGTGTCACCTGCGCCATGATGAGCCTGGTAATTGTACTGCATCGTACCGAGTGTAACTTTCGTCGGCAATGTCTTGTTGCTTGTACTGTTTCCTACATAGATGAAGGACTGGTCATCGGAGATAAGTTCTCCTGCGCGGTTCTTGTTTGCCTGGCCAACAACCGTACAATTACCACGGTTAAATCCTGTCTGAATCTGTTCTGCGGTAGGTGCGCTTTCACCAACCTCCAGAATCTTGTTGGCGGTAAAAGGAGACTTGAATGATATTGTTGCACTTGGTGCCTGTACCGTCGGCTGGATTTCCTCAAAGAGAATATCCTCGAAAATCTGGCTCAGCGTCTTTGTCTTCAAGGTCTCGACCTTTGTCCCAGCCGGAAGACCTCCCAGTTTCGAAGGAGTGGCAAGGCTGTCTGGCAATGATGTCTTGAACCTGATGAGTTCCGTCAGATCATATTCGGTCTTGCCTGATGATTTGGTAACGATAAGTTTATTGCTGCCTTTGTCAAAACTGACATCTGTGACACCGCTTCCTCCATAATTCACACCGTTCATCAACAGTTCTTTGGTGTCGGTTGCAAAATAGATAGCATCCAGATGTTTTGACGCTGCATCATAACGGGCCTTTAAGCCCCTGTAGAATTTTAATTTTGTTGTTGCCATAAAAGTCTGATTTTAACTGTTTGTTTCTTCATTCCATACTGCTTCTGTTATCTCCTCCCATTCTCCATCCTTCCGGCCGTATATCTTCCCGTCTTTTGGCGTATCGGGAATGGGAATGCTTCCACCGGTTGATATGTCAATGGAAGAAGCACCAAGGTTGACGGTGGCCATTTCAAGGTTAGGGACACTTATGCTGTCCTCTTCACAAGTTGTTGCAACAAGCCTGAAAGCCTCACACATGTCAACGGCAGTCTGTCCTTCCTTACCATAGTTCTCCCACAAAGTCAGCGAATACGTACCAAGGTGTTTGTGGTCCGTTCCATGAAAAGTAAATTTCAGCTTGTTTCCCTGATATATCTCAAAATGGAAATCGAGAAATCTGCCTAGAGGATTCTTCAGCATGAGTTTCAAGTCCCTTCCTTCCAGTGGAACAGGCTCCTTGTTCGTGAGTATCTGCCAGGTGAAGTATATATCTTTCCCTATCCTTATCTTTCTCATATCAACTAGGTCATGAAACTTATTGTCATAAGTAATATTATGATTACGGAGTAGATGATTTCCGCTATCAGGCGTCTATCTGTCTTCTTCATCCTTTGTAACTTTTTCGATAATTTCGCCAGCCGTTGTGTACTTCTTTTTAATGTAGCCCACCAGCAGGCGCTTAATGGAAACCTTGTTCTTGATACCATGAATTGTGCATATATGCTCCATAATACTGTCAAATTCGAAAATGAAAGCCAACCCCAGCCCGCAGATAGAACTGATTGTATAGGAACAGATGCCAACCGGCTGAAGAATTGCAATGCCCAGCATGAACCCAACAACAAGGTATGAATTATACTCAATGAACTTGCACACGGTACGTCGGCCAGCACGGGAAAAGCGGAAATCCTCGCCCCGCTTAACCACGCTGTCGATGATTCCCAGAACAAAGTCGGCCACAATCATCACAACGATAAAAGCCAGCATCCAACGAAGCTCGAAGACTACTTCCTTAATTTCTCCAATGAAGGAGTAAGCCCCGGCAACAAGAATCTGCGGGGCTATGACGGTTATAAGGTTCTGCATCACTCCTTATTTACCTTACCACCGAACAACCTGGACAGCCATTCACTTGTTACAACCGACACGATACCAGTAGATGCCAGGGCGACAAACAACGCATCAATCACCACAACCCAGACGCTTGCATCTGCCGGAGGGAAACCGAGATTCATCCACCAACTGAAGAAGGTAACGATTACACCAACTACAGCAGTTACCCACATAGTCACCCACTTATTCATAGGATTGGATAGCTTCGAAGCGATAAATCCTACTACAGCAGGAACCACGACCGTAACAAGCCCGGTGAAGCTGGCAAATCCGGTCAGGAACTCCGGAACGGAAGGTTCTACACTAACGGAAGTCTCCGCGAAAACACTCACTACGCACATCAGCAGTGCGACCATCATGAAAACGAATCTTTTCATCTTACTAAGGTTTTAGATTAAACAAAAAATGCCCACAAGCGCATCCCAACTTAATGGAACACGCTCATGGGCGTAACTACTATTTCACACACAAAACTACTCATTTACCATCCTTTTTCAGCGAAGGTAAATGATATAAAAACGAACAAAGAATAAAAGGTTTCAAATTGACTGACACGCCTTGTCAGTAAGTTGGTAGAAGCCGGGTAGAATAAGCAAGCTAGTTACTATTTTCTACCCAATTTCTACCACTCAAATAATTTTCAATACAGCTTTCTTTATTTCAGTTGTTTTCATTCATACCCATAAGTCCTGGCGGAACTTATTGGGATTAACAATACTTGGTTCAGGGATAGTGGTATTGTCATAAATCCGGATAATTGTTTGAGTAATAGGGTATATATGATTAATATATCTCTAGGAACTATTAACTTCAATTTATTCACTTATGGGAATTTATTATATTTCAGTCAAGGTGAATATCACACGCAAATAGCAATGTCCATATATGACAATAAACGGTTTACCCGTATGTCTTCTAATGGTGGTAATTCATGGGGAGAGTGGAGAGAATTTTAATCATAGTTTAAATGGACTCGATTATAATATTAGGCCCTATTGATTTTAATAAGCCCGTTGCCATCTTGTCCTTTAACAATAGATAGAGTAAACGAAGAGCTAATAATATATGCATATAAGTTATAACTAGCTGTATATAGATAATATCCTCCATCCTCTTTCCTGTATACAGCTAATTCATCATCTCTATGTTCATCATGTAACATTATCACTCTTTGAATATCGCAAAGCATTATTAATGATTGCCTATTATCACCAGTAATATATATAAGCATTGTACCAAAGTCTGCATAATCCGTTAATTTTGTATATCCTGTCAGCCAGCCTAACTCCATCTTTCTAACAGTTAGTCCCGCCAGGACTGACGCAACCTGCTCTTTTGTCATCAATCCGATAGCATTTCCGGCGGCATTAACAGCCACAAAAGCGGATATGTCTTCCAGCTCTGGAAGAGCCAGTGTAGACTTCTTCAGCAGCTCCGTTTTCGACACCTTATGCGGCACGCCGTTTGTATCGTACACCTGTACCGTTTCACCATCTTCTTCCGTTGTCTGATTCTTCATACTTTCTGTATGTTTCAATAGATTGTCAGTTTCTTCACCTGTAAAGCTTAATACAAAATCTTCTTCTGCTGCCATAATTGTTTTTAATTTATAGTTATTAATGATATTACCAACATTGTATATTATAATTATCTCATTGCATCATTAAGCCCAGCAAGAAACCATGGAAGAAGCGACGCTGCATGATGTCTTACCCTGTTAACTTCATCATCTGAAAATTCGGTATCGTCATCGCTGGAAAAAATTTTCTCAGCCAATTTTAAATCAGCAATACCAACTCCTGTCACATTGAAAATGTTATCTGCAAACATTTCTCTGACATCAATCTCCACGAATTCAGATTTATCTATCTTCGTGTACTTCTTAAATTGCTTAAAATCTATTTTCATGATTAATCGACTAAAATTCCATTTTCAAAAACCAGTTTATACGTTGAAGGTATCGAACCATTCTGTATAGTCCATGATATTGTTCTCGTTGCTCCTTTTTTGTATGTATATGATCCATCGGCTTGCAATGACCATCCGGTACCGAACTCATTAGACAATATCGTATTGGTATAAAGATTTCCGTTTACATGTACTCCTCCGTCAAAATATCCGGCATAAGTATTAGAACTATGTGGCTTGCTAGTACCGTTCCTTGAAGCATAGATACATGCTCCACCGTCATTGCTTCCAATTACTTTAACCCCAAATTTCCCGTCAGTCGCACCATTGAAGTTTATGTCAATCATACCACTGTTATCATCCGTAGGAACACCAATCCGTATACTCCTGCTATCATTGCCGAAAAAATCCCTTCCCTTCCAATTCAAGGAACCGTTGTCTATAGTGAAACCTCCAATCTTAGCACCATCGGCAGATATTGTTCCAGAAAAAGTACCTTTAGCGGCTTTCAGTTCACCCGAAAATGTACCGTCTGCACCATCCAGATGTTTCACTTTTAACGAGTTTACATCTATGCACTCTGTAAGAAGAAGTGGTTTCCCATTTTTAACCGTAAACACGGCTATTCCTTTCCCTTCAGAACTTTTAATTTTAAACTTATCTGAAGAAATAACAATCTCATTTTTTTCGATGTCAATACCCGTAGCACCAAGTTTAATTGAGATATTTTTCTCTGCTACATCTACAACGCTTTCACCATTTGACAACAATATTCTTGCTGCACGTACCTCTATTTCTCCAGAAGCAAGTCTGATATAATTTGTCTTGTCCCTATTACCGATATATGTCTTTCCATAAACATTAAAGTATCCTTCTTTAGTTAGACGATCATATCCGATTGAAACTATATCTTTCCCGGAGAGGGAGTAAGAACTTATCCCCTGATAGAAGGTAAGAGAAGGCGCACCGTCTCCGTATGCAGACAACACGATTGCAGCCTGAAAATCTGTATCCGATACGTCTCCAAGTTGTACCATCACATCTCCAACTGCCGGTATGTCGCTGCCTTCGTCACAATGATTCACGGATACCTCTATCCAGTTATCACCAACATTTTCCACCAGACGCCACCAATAGTGATTGGATACGCCGTCATACGCGCCTTCCTTAATATTAAAGGACTGTGAGCGTACTAAATTCCCTGGCTTAAAACGATTTTCTATGGCTTTCTCACCATCATCTGCAAGGAAGTAACAGCGATAAACAGAACCATAAGTTCCAGGAGATGAGTAACCTCTTTTCCCGTCTGAGAACTTGACTCCTTTACCATCCTTGAAACGAATTCCCTTTTTTTCTATAAACTCGACCTTAGTAATCGTTGCTCTGGCCCCGCTGGCGTTGAACATGAAGGAAGCTCCGGCCAGCTCGGTCTCCATTATTGAAAGTAACTGGAAGATAGCTTTCTTGCGCACGTACAGTTTGTCAATCCATCCGACAGACTCGCCGCCCTTTTCTGAAGAGAATGACATACCAGCACCCATCATTCCGGTCACGAAGTCAATTGATTCCAGGAAAGGAGATATGATACCGCCAAGAAGCTTAATGAGATAGTTTGTCTGGTCTTCCTTGTCCTTTCTCAATAATGTTGCAAGTGACCGTTTTGCCGAAAATACGTTACTGTCCGATGGGGCAGTAGAATCATTGGTCTTAATCACATATATGCTACTTCCTCCGCCTCCAACATAAGTATGCCCTTTATACGTAATCGACTCCAGTTTCTCTTCCACATCATTAAGGCGAGAGTAGGGCATACTTTCCCCAATAGTATATACCGGAGAATCCCATGGAATGTCAAGGTTAAACTCCCATCCGAGAACACGGCTTTCACGGCCATTCTCAAAAAAGGCTTTATTGACCAGGTTTATCTTTTGCCCGAACTCGAAAAAGCGTTTCAGCTTGTCTTCATTAACCCATTCTGACCGGAGGGTAGTGTAGTATGTACCATCGTCCTTTTTTCGCTGGTCTGCTATCTTCTGTGCCTTCTCTTTCAGTTCCTGCTCCGCGTCCGGAATCATTTGTACAGAAACAAACTTTGGATCAAAACCGGAAAGGATATACTTGTCATCATTTTCAGGATATATGGTATCATCCGGCAATGGACGTCCGTAGTCTTCGCTGCGGACAATTTCCCAAAGCTGGCTTCCGTTGTTGTCCGGGTCAAAAATAACACCGAACTCCAATCCATTCATTTTGCCGGACTGAAAGATAATTGTCAGCTCTTGTCCCGGAAGTATGTAGTCCTTGGAGAAATTCAGGCCAGTATCACGATAGCGATAGTAAGTCACGGTTTCCTGACCTCCGTCTTCATTTGTAACGGTTTCCGTCCTCGTAGATACACTTGACATCGTACTTTCAAGTCGGGGATATACCTCGTCAAATACCACGATGTCTTCAATTGCTTCTTCCTGGCTCATGTCAGGATACACATCTATGTATGGCGTACCAGCGGGAAGCATAAGTCGTCTTTGCACAACTCCGTTTACTACCGTCTGCTCTTCAATGGAACGGTAGTTCTCAGGTATGTTTCTTGTAGATCCGAATGCATAAATGCGGGTGGCATAAGTGCCTTTGCTCTCACTGCGAGTCATGGCAGACGCTTCAGCCCCTAACTCGATTTTCACGGCATCACCGAATTCGTTTCGCCCAAAATGAATTACGTTGTCCGTTATCCAGCAATCACAGTTCCACTTATCCTCACCCGCCATTGAGAATAAGGCATCCAGCAGGTTCATATTGTCATACGTCATTGCAACTGCCTTATTCTCTACTGTTGAATCTATTTCAAATACGAATTCTTTTCCCTTATAGGTATATCCCAAAGCTTTCAGGTTACGTAAGAACACACCAAGCTGTACATCAAGGGCTGCGGTGAGAGACCATGACGCTTCATATCCAGCATGTTCAGGAGTGTATTTGAAAATTTTGTTTTTCCACTTCCAGTAGTAAGCATCCAGTTTCAGCTCATAATCATATCCAGCGGTAGAAGCATTGAAAGAAGGTTTCTGCAAGTCAGTTACCTCATATGCTTTTGAAAGTAATCCGCCCAGAGAATCATCCAGAACCCCAGAAAGGTCTACATAGTCACCAAGTTTAAAATATATAGGTTCAGGCACGGAAAAGGGGAGAACGATGTAGTCCTCTTTCATCAGTGTAAACTTTCCCTTCGCCCCTTTGTTGATAGGGGTAGAGAACCTTGTTTTTCCGGATATGTCCTTAATTTCAATCATATCCCCAAAGTTCATAAATAACAAATGGAAGCCCTAAAAATCCGGACTTCCATTTGAAACAATAAAGGAAATGTTTGTTATTCGCTTCTGTCCATGGGATTCGGTTCGCAAAACTTACTTGAAACCTTACCGAAACACCTGTCAATACTTAACCCGTAAGAGATGCTTTTCCCCAGGTAAACCAGCTTGAAGACTTCGCTCCCAAGAGCGGGGATTTTGATGTTTACGGCTCCCTTCTCCAGTTCTGACTGAAAGGCTTTCTTCTTTGTCCGATAGTCACCTTCTGAGCCTCCTTCTATTGTGAACTGGAGAGTGATTTCACGCGATGCTACTTTTGCATTTTCGGTTATTATTCGCTTCCCGTGCTCCAGACGGCTCTCATCTTCAATGTAGTCTTTCATCTGATTGAATCCGTCGATAGCATCGAGAAAACCGTCACCCATGCGGACACCCCATGTGCTCCAGGCATCCTTCCCGTTAATAAATAAATCTCCTGTCATAATCTTGCTGTATTACGTTTCACTTCGGCAATGTCGGCCTGCATCTGTTTGATAGGTTTGACAATTTCGCCTGTGTTCTCTCTGATTTGCTGTAACTCCAAATAGGAATTGGCCAGGATAGTACGTGTCTCGTCGGCGATGTTGTATAGGCCGGTCACTTGTGATGTCAAGGCACTGATGGAGCCTCGCAGTTCGGTAATAGCTATCGTTTGCTGCTGTTCTGCCGTCTCAATACGAAGATTGGACTCATACACGGCAGTGAACCGACCGCTCAGTTCTCCGGCATCCTCGTGCGTCATTTCCGTACCGAATCCGCGGCTGGAGGCCGACTGCTGGGAACTGCTGCCAGCCTTGTCGTATCCGGTAGCTGCGGCAAGTTCATCCCGTAGTTTCAATGCTTCATTCACGTACCCCATATATTCGTTTTGGAGTGAATTACGTTCACTCTCACTCAGGTTTCCGTCCTTCATACTTTCACCGAATCTGTTCCACCAGTCTTCCAGCTTCTGGCTGTACATGTTACCGATTTTATCTGAAAGCATGGCACGCATAAAGTATTCGGATAGGTTATCCGCAAAATCTTCCGCCGAGGCATCCATATCCATGAGAGTATCTATGAAACTGTCATACATGGAATCAAAACTTATTCCGGTAAGCTGTTCGAAAAGCCCTTCTTTCAGTTCTTCGAGGTTTCCGGCCAGATCTGCATATTCACCTAGTGCTTCAACGACACCATTCCCATAGCCTCCTTTCCCTGAATCGGCCATTTTCTGCCACAAATCCACATTCTGACGTAATAAATCCATCTGCTCCGGAGACATCTGCCACAAGGAATCTGTACCTGTGAACTCTGCCATGACATTTTCCCGAATCCATTGTATGTCACTTTCCGACCAGCCCATGTAATAGGCCCAGCTATGATGTTTACTGTGATAGCCAGCATTGGCCTGCGCTTTTGAAAGGACATTCTTGTTGTATTCCTCCTGATACTTGATGGCTTTATTGTACTCTGCTACGGATTTCTCGCTTCCCTTGCTGGATTTCATTTCTTCTGTAAGGGATTCGATGGCAGACTGCAACTTTTCGTTTCTGTCCGTGAGTCTGTTGATTGTATCCTGCACCTCTTTTTCGTTTCCTCCAATACCGAAGAGTTTGCTGAATCCTCCGAAAGTCAGGGTATCCCATATTCCACCTACAGACTTAAAGACACTACTGAATATGTTACCTATGAAACCATCCAACCCCTGTGTCCCGATGGCATCTAAAAGAGAAAATGCAGCTCCAATTATACCTCCAAGTTTCTCGCTCTCTTCTGCAAATATGTCTACTATATTTCCGGCCAAATCACCGACCTGAGAGAGGGAAATTTCAGAGTTTGAACCAAGCTGGGTAATGACGTTCGACAATGTGACAAGGTTGCTTGTCGTTTTATCTGTCGACTTTTGTACATTGACCTGAGCGTTCTGCTGTCTTTTCTGGGCATCATTCAGTTTCTTCGTGGCCGCTTCCTTCTGTTCATCTGTTCCGCTTCTCATGGCTTCGTTGTATTCCTCCTGAGCTTGTGACAGTTCTTCCTGTGCCTTGGCCAATTCGCTTAACTGTTCGGGTAGGTCGGCCAGCAATCCTCCTTTGTCGATAAGGGTTGACTGGATGTTGCTTAAAGCCTCGTCAATGACCTTCTTCTGGTCAACAGCCATATTCTTGTATTCTTCGGAGTTCTTGAAGTCCCTAAGCTGCTGCTTTACCTTGTTCAGGGACTTTTTGGATACCTTGTCCAAGTCACCGAAGATAAGTTCCCAGTTGATTCCCTGTTTCAGCTTCTCAAGATCAAGGGAGGAGAGTGCCTTATCCATTTCTTTTTGGAGTATGTCCTTGTCTCCCTGAGTAGTGGCCTCTGAGATTTTACGGGTGTACTCGGCTATGATTGCATCACGTTTCTGCATAAATGTACCATAGCTTTTCAGGTAACGTTCGTTGGCCTCGATTGCAGCTTGATTTTCAGTTTCTGTAATTTCGGCCAGACCTTTTTCACGCGACGTCATGGCATTAGACGCACGACTTCCTAATACTTCCCGCTGCTCAGACGTAAGTTTTCCTTCTTGTGCATCTTCCCATTTTTTGCGCTGTTTCCTAATTTCGTCGATTTCTCGCTGGTAATCCAGCTCAATCTGTCTGCGTTTCTTTTCAGAACCTTCTTCCATCAGGTTGATTTCTTCCTGCTGATTGCTCCTGCGAAGCTGAAGGAGTTCTTCTGCAAGCTGTTGCTGCTCCTTCTTTTGTCGCTCGGCATCTTTGTTGATAATTGTTCTGTAATCAAAAATTCCTCCTTTTTTTATTTCATTTAAATACGTGCTTTGTGCTTCTTCTGCATTTTTTAATGCATTACTTTTCTCATTCTCCGCTTGTGCTAATGCAGCATTATACGCAAGCTCTGCAGGATCACTTCCATATTGATTCTTTTTACCTCCGCCAAAGAATTGATAGACTTGTCCACCAGCTCCCCAAGTTGGTCTATATGATTCAATTCCATTAGCTTTTATATCTCTAATTTTTTGTTCTGCTTCCATTGCTTTTTGTATGTAAGACTGGGCTTTGGCTTGAGCAAATAAAGAATTAATATAAGCGTCTCCTTTATTAATCAAAACATCATACCATTGCGCCAAATTGTTATAAGCGCCAAATATTGAGCCATATTTTGAATTTAATTCATCTATTTTTTGTTTCTCCTGTTCTTTTGTGCCATTGAATTTTTCTATTGAAGAAATAATTCCATTAAGCTCCATTCTCGTTTTGATTTGAGTCGCATAAGCATTTTTCTCTATCTCATTCAACTCTATCAACGTTTTTTTCATTTTTTCCGCGGCTGACTCTCCAACTATAATCCTCTTAGCCCATTCCCAAACCTTATCTCCGTGAACCGTAAGCAAAGTAATACCTACCATTAGTGCAGATTGCCAGCTAAATAATGATGACACAACTTGTTTCCAAACAGGAATACCTTTTTGTCCGGAGACTTTTAATTCTTCATTGGCTGCCTTTGCACGCTTAATTTCATCTGTCAGAATAGGCAGGTTATTTGAAATAGCCAAGAAAAACATATTTAATCCCATCGCAGCGGATGGCAATTCTCTCACAATCTGCTGGACGGACATATTCAAGCCGTTATATCCTTTAGCGTAATTCCCAACATTCCTTTGGTGATTCCCTATTGTAGCATCTAGTTCCTTAATTTTCGCATCTGCCTGCTGAATAGATGCAAGCAATTCTTTTCCAAATGGTGAATTACGTTCTTCCTCTGTCAATTCACGATAAGCTATCCTCATACGTGATAACGACTGAGAAATCCCGTTCATTGAAGTTGTTGCGGAATTATCTAATTTGACATTATTCATTAATGTCTGCCGTACATCAGACAAAGCCGCTTTGTGTGTCAGTAACGAGTTGTTGAGTTGTTCTAATCGTTTTTGCTGTGTGTTTGTAAGCGTCGAATTACCTGTCTGAAATTTGGTGAGTTTCTTTATTTCCTCGTTAATCAAACGGATAGCATTCTGTTCATCTATCATCCGCTTAATGTTTTGAGAACGTGTTCCCATTACGGAATCTATTTCTTTCGCCAATTCATCATAAGCCTTGGCCTGTGCCTGTACATTTGCTGTGCCTACATTATTTAATGAAACGTCAGCATTTCCATTATCAGGCTTTGTATTCATTCCAGCTGCCTTTGACAGTTGTTCTTGCGCCTTGATTATCTTTTCTGAGGCATCATTGATGCGTTTGGTTGAACTCATAATTTTTCCTTCCGCTTCACTAACCTTCTTAACCAAAGCATCATATTTTTTCATCAACGACTGTAGTTGGGCTTCCATTCCTTTTGCAATATCAATTTTCACATTGACATCTATGCCCTTCAATGCCTTTTTTACATTCTCGATTTCCGCTTTCAGTTGTCTTAACTTCTGAATATCAGTACTTACATCTGAAAATATACCTGCCATATCATTTTATATTAAGTTTCTTATTAATATTTCGTTCCGCAAATAAGACCCCATTTGTTAGTATCACTTCAAACCCTTTACTTTCCACATAGCTCGCATATTCCATTCCATTGGCCAAATAAAGTCCGTCTTTGGGCTTTTCAGAATAGATAAGCAAATTCTCTGTTTTCTTCACTGCATCGGGATGGGAGCCGTCCGTTTCCACCCACATATCCACAATCTGACCATTGCGGACAACGCACCCACCGTTTGCATTGGCAAGGTTCCCTGTCCTGTTTTGAAATGTCTTTTGATTCTTTGCGTTCCGTGTCGCATTCCTGCCAACTTCTGAAAGAACAGAGAAGTACGCATCGTCAATCCGTTCCTGAAGTTCGTCCAATCCTGAAATATCACCCTTAAATCGCATATATAAAAATCTGAATATTAATGGTTTGAAATTACTATTCATTTCATTAACATTCAGATTTTAGAGGAATGAATACCGAACAAATAAACTATTGTTGCGTATTTATGTTTTTTCGATGTTTTATTCTACCATTAGCATATTCTTTCCGCTTATAGATATGGCTATTATCACCTGTTTCTAATACAGTTTTTATCGCTTCTTCAACCCATTTTTTGCCAAATTCTTTATATCTGTTTCGCAAAGTATCTTGAGATAGATTTAACCGTTGCGACCAATCATGTATAGTTAAAGATTTATTGCCAACAGTTATAAAGTCAGATTTATATTTCTGCCTTACATTTTCACTTAAAGTTACCCATCTGCAATTCTTAGGCTCATAATTGCCATCTGAATTTATTCTGTCTATTGTAAGATTTTCTTTATAACCGTTTACTATTGCCCAATCGCAAAACTTCTGAAAATCGTTTAGCCATTCATCACAAACACTAACACCTTTTTTACCATAATTTTTATATGCTTTTCTTGTAGGATTGCAACAGCGTTCTTTCATCTTAGACCATATATTATACAGCCTTGTATGTGTTTTACCGTGTTTTATATTAGTTTCTTTTGTTCTTTCCACATTTAAGCAGCCACAACTTTTAGTTATGCCACTATGTAAATTGCATTCTCTGGCGACTATCATCTTACCGCAATCGCATTTACATTTCCATAATGCAACATGATTACTTGCGAATCCAACGTGTTTTAAAGCTATCAATCTTCCAAACCTTTGACCTGTAATATCTTTTATATCAAACTTTGAACACCCACAACTCTTTGTTATCCCATTTCTCAAATTACTTGAACGAACAACACAAGTTTTGCCGCAATCGCATTGGCAAAGCCACTTGAAATGCTTGTCTTTATCATCAGATTTTCGTTCTACCTGTTTTAGAACGACAAGTCTGCCAAATCGCAAACCTGCCGTTATTTTAAATGCTTCTCTCATAATCAAGCTGCATCTTTACCCAAAAACTTATTCACAAAGTAAACTTGACCTTTACCTGTTACTTTTGTGGTTGTAGAAACAAGTATTGAACCATCTGGCTTGTTTATTGTCGTCTGCTTCAGTTCAAACAGTCCTAAATCCATAGACTTTTGTGTGGGCTGGTTGTAATATTGCCCTTTTGAGCATAAGTAGCCATTTTCACGCATCCAAGTGAACAAACGGTTCTGACCTATATTCACGCCATTCTGTTGCAATATCTTTGCAAGCTCGGCTACCAAGCATGAACGTTGAGAAGTTGAAACTGCATCAGCAAATAGGACTTTAGGTGCATTGGACTTTATTGTTTGTTCTGCAAGTTCTGCCTTTTGTTCGGCTTCAATTCGTTTCTGCTTTTCTTCTTTCAGGTTGGTTGCAAGCCGAATTAAGAAATCAGGTGAGGTCAAAGCCTTTTCAAGCGTTTCTTGTGTCATGTATGCACCATGCTTGCGAATTGAGGGTAGAACTTCATCACAAACCCAATCTTGAAATTTTTCTGCATTGGGCAGTTTTGATTTCATTGTTAATCTATAAACTTCGCTCTCTTTGCCATATTTTATAGGTTGTATACCACTCTGAGTAGGGGTTTCCAAAACAGTAACCCCCTTGCAATGGTCTATAACCGCTTTTGCAGGGTTTGAATAGCCAAGTGCTTTTGCTACATCTGCCAAGCAAAATAACGGTTCATCATTCTCATTCATAGTAATTCTCACCTTTCCAAATTGCTCATTTTGGAAAATCTGGATTTTATTCATATTTTTGTCCAAATTTGAAATTTGACATATCCCCATTGGCAGCTCAGTCACTTCCGCCTTTGGGGATTTTATTTTGACTGAATTTGTAGCAAGCTGGGATTTGAACCCATGCACACCTGAATGGCTTGCCTTGACCTATCACGCCTGACATATAAAAAGGCAAATCTTATAAGAGGTCTAAAGTGGCTGTTTACCCCTTGAAAGAAATGCCTTGAATATCTTTGTAACGCTACAGCCACGAAGCGCATTTTGTTCTAAAGCAAAGTTACCAACCGCCAAATATTTGTCCTAAAGATTACCGTGTTTAGAACAAACATTTGGCTGATTGTTTCAAAATAATTGTGTGCAGGTAAATTATCGGTGGTGGTCTGATAACCGTTATATCCATTTTTACTGTTTCAATGACTCATTAATAAGACTTTGAAGTTCTTTTAGTTCTTCTTCTGTTAATCCATATACATTACCTAGTGCAGATGGATTTTCAATTCTCAAAGCATACTTGACATTATCCAGTTGCTTTTCTTTAGGCAATACTGCTAGTTTAAATCTCTTGCTCATAATGAAACTTTTAAGTTAATGATATTATTAAATTCTCGCTATTGACAATAAGGTGGCGGTCTTATTCTAAGAATCATAATCGTGTGTGAGAGTTTTTATGATGCTTTTCTGACTAGATTTATATCTTCTATCTTTTCTGCATTACCTAATCCATAGATTGCATTATCCATATGTACGCCAGTAAGTCCGAGCATTGTTTTTCGCTCACCCCAACATTTTGCGTTTAAATCTGACAGCATTTTTGATATACGTAAAACAGCATCAATCGCATACTTATTTTCTTCGATATCAAAATCATCAACTGTAATTATATGGCTTACAAGGTTAGTTAGGTTAGAAGCCAAGTCTACACTGCCATACATGTTTAAAATACCTTTACCAAGTGTGGCTAACTCAAAAATTTGCTCTGCAGTAAGACCACCCATTTTTTTACTAAGTTCTGAAAAATCCATATCTATATTGTTTTAATGTTAATACTAAGCTATCTTCATAAGGTTGCATTTTTTGAAACAACGCCATTCTTCTTTTTCACAATCGAAGTACACTTGGCAGTTATCTGCTGTTTTCTTTGTACCCTTTGTTTCTGGTATTCTACCACTCATTAAAGTACCGAAAGCCTGACGCAGCGTGCCGTCTGTTTTTTTGAAATAGAACTCAACCACTTTTTTATGAAGCAATGCACGAAGTTTGATATTAGTCCACGCACATTTCAAAGCTTCACTCATTGAATAACCGTTCTTGCGTGCAAATGACCAAGCAAGGCTCATAATCTCTTTTAATAGGTTTCTCTTTTCTGTTGCCATAGTTCTTATATTTATCAGTTCTTTAAATGCTGTTTAAATTTTACACCGCAAATATAACTGATATTTAAATTATATCACAAGTCTTTATAGACAATAAAAGTTAAATATAAAATTGACATTTAAATTATTTGCCTATTATTTAAGTAATAGATATTTTTGTACTATAAAATCAAATTTAAATGAGAATTAAAGAATTGTTGCGAGAAAAAGGAATTACCGCAAAAGAACTGGCTTCAAAAATCGGTATGACTGAAACTGGGTTAAGTATCGCCATGGGAGATAATGGAAACCCACCATTAAAGAGATTAGAACAAATCGCCGCTGCTTTAGGCGTGCCAGTAACAGAACTCTTTGAAAAACCTAAAGAGGGGGTTATACATTGCCCTCATTGCGGAAAGGAGATAAAATTGAATCCGAATGTATAATCATTAAAAACGAAAGACTATGATGGAATTTCTTTCTATTGTTATGCTGGTATTCGGCATCTTACAAATTATCCTATTCTTCAAAATATGGGGAATGACAAACGACATTAGCAGGATAAGGAGCATTATTGAAAAAGAAATCCAGCAGAAAACAATAGCTAAACACAATAAAATTCCTAATGAAAATGCCATTAACCTTTTAAAAGGAACATGGGGAAAAGATGTTTCAGAAGAGGAGAAAAATATGGCACAAAGTTTAGTTCCCAAATTGATGGATAATGAAGTAATACTTTTAATAAAAGGGAAGTTAGTTGTATATGATTCTAATAGTTTATCTGAACTGAATGATTATAAAATTATATACTATAAATAACCGTTCCATCCCCGTTCCTTGAGGTTCGGGGTTAATTTATTTTTTATAATGAGATAAAGAATAAAAACACTTTCTCTATTACTGTCTTCTTCATTAAACTTTATAAACCATAAAGTACATCTTATTAGAACTAATATTGCTATTGATGATAATATTATTAGTAATAATAGTTAAAATCATAATGTTGCTACTCATAATAATGCTATTGTTTGATGTTTATTGTTATATTTGCAACATCATTTCGTAACAAAGTTACATTACTGGATATGAAAACTTCTACTTATACACAAGAGACATTGATAATAGAGAAACCTTCTAAGGGCTTATTAAACTTTATAAATCAACTGAGAGACAGGAAATTATCTCAGCAAGAAAAATTGCGCAATCAAAAAGCATTTAATATCGAAATAAAAGCATAATTTTTTTAGATGGAGGAAATTTCCATTTCTATTAGTTCAAAATCGAATGATGAATATCGAATTATATTGTCTCCTTTCAACCAAGATATAATTCCGTGTGAAGTGCGTAAATCAATTCGGGATATAGAAATAGCAGATGTTACCTTAGAGAGGGTTAAAGGGGAGAATCCAACCGATATTGGAATATTGCTTAAAATATCAGATATCATAGGCAAAGTTCTTAATGATAACAATAACCTTATATTGTATTTTTATTGTGATGATATGCATGATATTCCAAGAAGGGATAAGGCTTTGACGCCTCAAAAGTTCAGAAGTCTCCTATTCTCAAGAATGTTTGATAAGTATATATCATCAAATAGTATTATCAACATAATAAATACGCCTATTGAAATTAAAGCAGATAGGCATATTTATATCCATCTAATATCAAGAGCCTGCCATTTAGAACACGTAAATGCTATAAAAAGTACAATAATGGAAATGGAATCAAAATAAAGCCGGAAATTATCCGGCTTTATTAATAAGGAAAATCACAACTCCCGATATATAGCTATTGGGTCAATTATACATTCATTTTCTAATCTACTGGTAAAGGAATCTTCCAACTTTGCTAATATGTTGAGGATATTTCGATTAGCTGATTTAAACGCATTCCCCTCTCCATGAACATCATCCAAATTTGCTCTACTATTACCTATTTGTGTAATAGTACCAATAATTGTAAATTCAACTTCGCTCTTTCTAGAATACTTGTATATCAATGAATCTATATTTTCTTTTAAAAAATCTCTATTTAGTACAGATGAAAATAAAATATTGTTAGGAGCAGGGAGTAAGATTTCAAGATTGTTTTTATAGCCGTATAACACGATATTTTTTAAATGATCGAGCCACTTCTCATCTAATCTTAAACCATTACCTTTTAAATATTCTTCAAACCTTTTATCGATTTCTTTTTTTAGAAGCCCAACTTTGTTCCTTTGCTCTCTATCTTTAGCCTTATTTGTTAGTTCTTTTAATTCATCCTTTACTTTTCCTGAATTGTCAAAATATTGGATATAACCAAGTCCCTCACCTAATGTATTAAAATTTAGCAAAGTATCTGTTGAAGCCTTGTAGTCATTGAAAAATATTTTTCCTTTAATTCTTATAAAGCTTTTATCAATAATATCTTCAATTGTGTCAGTATTACATGGAGTATATAACTTTCCTCTTGCTTCTAATTCTTTTTCTAATAATTCAAAAGCATAATCATGTAAAAAACGTTTTTCAGAAGAATCCTTTTCTTTGACGAGAATATCTCCCATAACTCTACCACTACCCAAGCTACCTTTTTGTTGTTCAGATTCTGTGATGGATTCTTTTTCACCACTTAATATATATTCTGTTAATCCTTCAAAAAGTTGGGAAGATATAGAGTACATTTTATATTCATCCAAATAAATAAATGACTTAATATTATCCATTTTCAAATTCCTTTCTTCGATCTTCTCTATTTTTATTAAATTGTTTTATACTCTTATTTCGGCTTTCCATAATTGACTTAATTGCTACATATCCTCCAGACAGGCAAACAATAATAGTCAATGCTAATAATATAATATCAATTGTTCCCATTGTCTAAAGAATTTAATTTGTTCATAATAGCATTACTAAACAAGTAAGAAACTATGCATAATAAAATCGAACAAACAAATACAACGGTTTTATCAACAATGTATCCTTTTGTTTGTTCCGCAAAGTATAATACACCAACAATCGCTGACAGTATAACAATGAAGATAACAGAATAACCAATAAATGTTGATTTTTCTTTTGGAGTCAGTTCTGTTTCTCCATTTAACTCGTTTAAATTTGTCAAATTTAAAGTAAGTCCAAAGAACGCGACATCCACAGGACTTATCAATTGTTCCCAATCTTTATTAAGTGAAAACAGGCACATAATTATCCTTAAGAATATGGGAATTAGTCCTATAATAACTGTATATATTACCCACTTGCATTTTCTCATTTGTGTAAAAATAATATTTGATAACGCAAAAATATTATTTTTACAGAATAATGCAATTCTAATAGGTATATTTTTTATTATGAGTGTAGCCATATCTATTTCTTGTTTCTTCTTCTGCGCGAAGCCATGTCCTTACCCTTCACCTTTGTAACCTTGGTACCGGTAACTGTATGGAGCTTGTCACGCTGCATTAATACTAAATTCCTGTATGGTATCTCATAGACCACTTCCCGGTATGACAGATGCAGATTTTCCATGAACGATGCAATCTGTCCCAAGAGAGTATCATTTCCTACGACCTCGGTTTCGCTGCCAGCAGACTTACGTTCCTCGCCAAGCTGACAGCTTTGAGAAAAACCTTTGAGTCAATCATAGAGAGTGCTTCATCTAAAGCATTTACGTTTTCTTCGTATGTTCCTTTTGCCAGTTCTTCACTCAAGTTTTCGTCACCAGCTATCAGCCAGGAGAGAGCCTTGCTGTAAGCCTCGCTTTCTCCAAGGGAGAGAAGCACTTCTTTCAAATTGTCTGCTTCTTGTACGCCTGACAAATGGGAGATTGCCCCGGCCAGCTTGTGGATAGTAGGAGGGTAGACCGTGTAGGCTTTCCCAGCGACAAACACCGTTCTGAAATCACTTCCGATAATGGATTCAGTTACTATTTTTGCTCCTTGATTCATTCTGATAAAAGATAAAAATTAAGGGGTGAAGCCATAAAGCCCACCCCTGTTATGGAATTCAATCTCTACCTATTGGATAGGCATTAAGCACCTGCTTTTACTTCAGATGAGTCAAACCAGTATTCCGGTGCAACTTCTGCATTTTGTGGTTCCAGTTCCACCGCACTTACAGGAATACCGACAGCCTTGTCTGTTGTGGCTTCACGTGCACCGATGTCAGCACGGGGAATCACACAATACTGGTCATCGTCAGTCAAAGCGACAAGTAACTTCTCAATGTTTACCTTGCCTCTTGCTCGTTTCCAACCCTTATCAGTGTTAATTACATCACCACCCATGAGGTCTTTCTTGGTCGGATAGTCGTACTCACCAATGGTGAAGTTCACGGTTACATCGCCCATTTCCTTATCACTACGATAAGTCTGACCGGTAAGCTGGTTCTTGTAGTTAGTGCGGCTTGCTTCCGCTTCTTCAAGTGTCCATGTATCCTGATGGATATTCTTAACCTCTTTTAAGGTTTCACCTTGTAAAAGAGTATATAAAGCCTGCCCAGTCAAATCTGCTGTGATAGCATTTGTCTCGCCATACCAAAGTTTCTTGATATTCACGGCGGTGATTTTCTTTGATTCTGCCATATTATTTCACATTTAAAACTTCAAACAAAATTCTTACATTCACATAGTGACACTTTAAGGATGTGTCCTCCTCAGTTCCGATTGACTCGATGGAATAATGATAGGTGGTACCATCATAGCGTCCGGTTATTCCGTCAAACAATTCTTGCGCCTGTTTCTCCAGCTCGTTCAGACGGATGGTGTTGGCTTCACCGTCTTTCAGGTCGGGAACACAAAGGTTCACTTCTACGAAAGATTTCTTCCAATATTTGCTTGGCTGTTGTTTCTTGGCATGAATGACAATCCTTTCGGATTTCAATTCGCCCGTCAGCTTCTTGCCGTGAGGAACGATGGGAATACCGAAAGGCTGGCAATCACGGTAGAGTATGTTCGCGATGTCGGTAGTTACTATCATTTGACTTCCTCCTTCAATCGTTTCTCAGCGTATAGAGCCGCACCAGTTGATACTTCATAGCCTTTAGATTCGACGTGCGAGGCATACTCAGCATCGTTTCTAATCACCAATCCGTCATCCTCAACTGAATACTTATTTGACTTACGGAGTGTTCCAGTCCGGTTCTGATAGTTGCCATTCTTTACAGCGTAATCGACAGCCTCTTTACCAACCTTCTCCTCAACGGCTTTCACCTCGGCATAACCTTGTTCGAAAAAGCTATCCACGTCCGAAAAATCAAACTTCACATCCATATCTCTGAGTAACCAAAATAGTTTGTATTCTTCACCATGTAAACTTTGCCAGTTCCACGGACATTCTCACCGTCCATACATCTGACTTCATCACCAGCACTCAGTGAGATTTTCTTCTCACAGACTACGTGATAATTCGGTCGGAACACCTCACCGTTCTCCGAAGTAAACTCCTTGGTCGAGTTATCATCACAACGGCATTTACACACGTCCTGCCAGCTTTCACCACCGGTTCCGGGGATAGGTCGGCCAAACTCGTCTGTTTCCATCGGAGTAAAGACCTTAACCTGTAATGTATGTGGAGCAAATATCATAGGAATCTGACTTTAGGTTTATCGCTTAACGTATCTTCAAGACCATACTTCTTGCACAAGAAAGAATAGTATTCCTTTACGCCTTTTGTATCCCATGACATAGAGAAACCGTTCTCACTGATGGAAGTGGCACGGAGTAATAGAGAGGGGATGAACTTCGCCATAGCCACTGAAACAAGTCCGATGTTTGACGGGCCCATCTCATCCTCTCCGCTTACTTCTGAAGAAAAACTTATCTCCAAAAGGTCAGCCTCCGACAAGTTGATGCCGAAGGTCTGAAACTTCTGTGATATGTAGTCATTTACTGTCATGCGTTCATGGTTGACAAATCAAAGTTCACAATCAGATTCGGGTTCGTAATCTGAGGAATCCACTCTGCGGTGTATTCCAGATAACGACCGTTCTTGTCCTTGTAACCGGAAATAAGCATATCACCGTCTGCCTGGGTGTAGTTACGTCCCGGTACGCCGTCCACTGCTTCGTATGGAGTGTGGAAACGCATATAACCGACCTTATCCTGCGGAAGCAAGGTGATACGGTCGTCGGCGTAAATCTGCACGTTCTTTCCGGTCTGGTCTTTTACGTAATCTTCCTTGATTTCAATGGCCGGAAGCCCGATGCCAGTGAACACTTGGGAAGCCAGTTGAGATGTAATCAAACCGGTTGAAAGGTACATTTCATTTCCTGTAAGCTGCATCTTGAACTTGTCACCAAACTCAGCCGACCCGATGATATTCTTCACGAAAGTTCCTCGGGACATAATCATCTTCTGGAAGTTTCCATAATCAGCTTTCAGAGCATTAATCTGCTGCTGCAAATAGGTGATGAAGTTCGTCTTCGCACCAGTATCAGGCTTGATGAACTTGAACGGCAATTCAATGTCGAGAAGGTCAACGCCTCCGGCATTGTCATCCTTATTCTTGACTGTTGCTTCTCCGGTCATCAGAAGTGAACCTACAATAATATCCATGCGCTTGTGGGCTGCCAAAAGTACCTGACGGTAATCATCATAGATGAAGTTCACGATTTCCTGCATGGCTGCTACCTGGTCGGCAGGTTTAGCTGCATTGAACTTGTCAATCAAGTCCTGAAGCTCAGACAAGCGGTCAATGGAAATCTGGTAAGCATCGCCAAGATAAGCGATTTCACCATATCCTGAGCCGATATTCCGGCGTTCACGGATAGGCTTCTCACCATAACGAGAGTTGATAGAACCGGCCATCACGCCCGTAACTTGTCCGATGTAGTCCTTGAACACACGAGTAGTCGTTCTACGGAAATCGAGGTACTGCTGCCAGTAGATTGTATCCTTACGAGTCTGAAGGACACGCTGAATAACGGCGTTAACGATGTTGGGGTCGTTAAACAGAGTATGAATAGTTAGCATCATATATTAGTCCTCCTTTCTTTATTTGCTTGCAATTATACCTGCTGCTCTCAACGATGCTAGAAGAGCATTAATTTTATCTTTCTCATCACCACCTGCTGCATCATCAACTTTTGCACCCTGCTTTACCAATCCCAAGGTACTTGAGTTAGCTGCCTGATAGGTAGTGTTATTGTCCGTCCAAGGTACTTCTACATACGCCTTTCCACCTTCCAATGCTACTGGATATTTCTTTCCGCTTTGAGAGAATCCCAACTGAATACCTCCCATCACAGAATCAGAAGCTTCTGGCAGTTCATACGAAACACCAGCCGGGGATTGCACGCCTGCAGCGTTGAACTGGAAATGCGGCATGTTAGCCTTATCAATGTCAGAGAAAGGCATAGCCAATTTGGTAGGCTCAATTTCAAATGCTCGCATCAAAAGAGCAACTAATACAACGCCTTCTTCTACTTGTACTCTTCCGTACAAAGCTGAGTTAGCAACTACCTTTGGAGTAGTACCGCTTACAGCTGTAGCTTCATAGAGTACAGTACCAACTTCCACTGTTTCGCCAAAGTCGGCAGCCAGTGTCAACTTATCGAAAGCTTTGTCTGATTTGTCAATACTGTTGATGGTAGCTCCATGAGAACCATTACCCAGATGCATACCCACATAAGCCAAAGAGTTTTTCTTGATCTTCAAAGTGGTATTGGAACCGGTGGTAAACTTTTCATAGACTTCTACACGGATGGCCACCTGAGCGGTTTTCTTTACTAAGTCGGCGGCAATGGGAGTGAAGGATGGAAGAAATGAACCAGCAACAAGGTTGGTCGTATCCAGCTTGTAAGGCCCTCTGCGTCTTACTCCGGTAGAAACATCATAGCGTTCCTCGATGGACGGTTCAGGCTCCATGTAATACTTGTATCCTGCTGACATAAATTACTTGTTTTGTTGTTCGACAATAGATTTTGTGTCCGCCTCAATCATTTTGGCGAACTCACTCGCTTCTTTCTCCTGCTTCTGTTCGGCAGTCTCAGGAGCTTTGGAGAACTGAAACCCGTTGTTAGACATATCCTGCTTCATGTCCTTGAAATAAGTATCCAAGTCCGTGTTCTCAGGAATGTTGCGGTCTTTCAGCATAAATTCGGGAATACCGTACTTCTTCGCCACTGCTGAAATCTGAGAATTGCGCTGCGCCTGCGCTTCATTTTCCTCCATTTTGGCCAGCTTGTCGGCAAACGGCTTGATACCGGCGGCAATGCCATCGGCAATCATCTTTGCGATGTCTGTCTCCTGCGGCTTTGGAGGGTCGTTTGGTTTCGGTGGTTCTGGTTTCGGATTCTCGATTGGTTTTCCGTCTTTCAGTCCATGCTTCTTCTCGTAGTTTGAAACAGCGGAAGTCTGCGCCTGTCCTGCACGGAAATCACCATAGTTTTGCATCACGTCCTGAAATGAGATACCCTCAACGATGGAGGTCACCTTCGTTTCGTCCGTTACACCCTCTGCCTTCTTTGTGGCGATACGGGTGAGTGTGGCAGTGTCCACCCCAGCGAATTTCTGTTGCAGTCCTGCCAAGATTTGTTCAAAGATTGTCATACCGTATGAGTTTGATTAATAATTTCATACGGTAAATTTACTTATAGAGAAAGGGAAGGGGAAATTTTAAGGCTAACGATACGAAACAATTAGGGGAATGTTCGTTTTTAGACAAAAAGAAAGCGTGACTACTAGGGTAATCACGCTGGAACATCATTCAATTATACTTTTAAAATTTCAATATAGCTGCTTCTATTTCTTTTTTGTCAGAATCTTTTACGTTCCTCAAAGCATTCAGGAAAGGTAAAATTAAAGAGTCATCAACCATGAACCAGACTGGATTTTTAAATAATTTTGGGTATCCGGGATCATCTCCATAGCCATTCCATCTCATTGCCATTCTTCTTTCCCCATTTTCCCAAATACCTATCGCTATAGAAAAATCATCATTTTCAAATACAACATTCTCAACCTTAAAATTACTTGGATTTACATCTTTTGCTTTCATTGTACTATCCTCCATTATATTTAATTAATAATCATAACAAATTTATAGCTGCCAGTTCCTCTGTCAGCGCGTTAATACCTTTCTGAATCTTCTCCAACTGCTGTTTACGGGGTTTGTGTACTCCAGCCGCATAATGCCACAACTGACGCTCATTAATTCCAGTTATCCGGCTCAAAGCAGCTTTAGTAAAGATACTGCTGTAATAGTTGATGAAAGTGGCAGCATCTATCTTGAACTTCAATGTGAACTCTCCCTGCAAAATTTCCACTGGAGCGATGTTCATCTCCTTGCATGACTCCAGGTATAGTTCAACAGCTTCCTTCATGTTCTTCTCGATTTCCTTCACATCGTTGCCAACCGTTATCACCGGAGCACCTTCAATGTAAGCACTAAGATTATTTCCAGCATGTTCTACAATCACTTCTACGGTTTTCATACTGACCTCCTTTTTATCGTTAAACAAAAGAGGCGGGGGCTATTTTAGCCCCGCTTGCCTCAGAATGTTGTAATAAGTGCCTTTCTCAACGCCTTTCTTGCCGTGGTCGGGGACAATCACTACATGGCTACCATCAGTGTAAACCATGTGACTGCCTTTCTGCCTCACGAACCAAAAGCCATTTTCAGTAAGCAGCGTTACAACGTCTTTAACTGATTTGTAGCTCATAGCGTTTAAGACTTAATTACGATGCAAATATAGTAAAATAACGAATAATTACAAAGGAGTATTCATGTTTTTACTATGATAAAGAAAATAGCGATACCTCGAAAGATACCGCTATTCAAATAGTCAATGTTTTAGATTTATATCATTCTGTTTTGTATTATCCCCGTAAATATTCTGACTGAATTGTTCTATTCTTCAGATTTGCTGCTGGAACTTTTAAGAGAGGAAAGCTGTTTCTGTTTCTCAATGTCGTTCTTCTGTTTCTCAGCCTGCTCTTCCTTGATGGCTTCAATCTCGTCCAGAACTGCATCCACGTTCCCCACAAAGGTGATAGCCCGTTGCTGCGACCAGATTTCGCCGTCCTTAGCCTTGATAGCAGTGTCTATCTTGTCTTTGATGTCCTCCAGTTTATATGGCTGCATCTGCACATCCACATCAATAGTCTCGGAGGCTTCTTCTAGGGTGGAATTCACGGAACCCAACGCAGAGACAAGAAAGTTTACCCGTCGTTGCATGAACTCGCCGACGGTTTCATTCAGGTTCTCCACATTCAGGTGTGTGGACATGAACACATAATCGAAGGTAACACCGGAAACGGCGTTTCCTGTACCCTTCAGGGAGTCGAAAGAGATTCTGGGCGTATTGGTCAGTCCGTATATCTGACTTAACAGCGTCTCCACCTCGAACTTGACAGTATCTGGTACCTGTGACCAGGTAAGATACTGGGCATTTGCTCCCTGGCCGGTCAGCTCGACCACCCGGTTTTTGAACTCACCGGAGAAGTTCTCCACGTTACCAAATAGCATGAGAATAGGGAAGAAGTGGTAGTCGATACAGTCTGCATAGTTTGAAAGAAGTTTCTCCAGTCTTACACGGAGGCTCTTTATCTTTTCACAGTATGCTTCCGGACGGTACATATAAATCACTGGCATCTTCTTGAATCCATGAGCAAATGAGCCTTTGTCGGACCAGCTGCTCGTTAGCTCCCACTGGTAAACCATATCCTTGGTAATGGTCATGAAACAGGTAATCTCTACATCGTTCAGGTCTTTTTTCTTATATTCACGGGATAGGGCCACCAAATCCCCCTGGTCATTGAAGAAAGGGTAGAGCTTGTCGCCACGGAACGGAGACCAGATGGCACTCTTCAGACGGTATTCAGGTTTTGATTTGCCGAAGATTCCTGAAATCTTTCGTTTGAGCTTTGCCCAGAAGCCGTCATCCTTCACCACATACCAGTATTCGGCTACTTCCTGCTCGGCCAGCCATGCCCGGACTACTTTCTTGTTCTGGTATTTCAACTTGTTTTTCTTGAACACCTGCTTCAAGGCCGAAAGAAGATTCTCCTCCGATTCATCCGGCTGGCAATCAAGGACCGGTTCTGTTCCCACGGTGAAGGCAGTCTGAATGTTCACGATGTCCTGCTCGATAGGAAGAGCAATCCTGTTTGGGTCAACTTCTTTCCTGACCGCCGGCTCAACATATTCTTTCCCGGTTTTCGGGTCTGTAATCCGTTTCTCAGGCTGGGTAGTGATTTTAATTTTCGGGTATTTCTCTTCATCTATCACTATCTCGTGCTTGTTCGGATTCCAGTCGTTGTAAAGAGCGTGAGCGTTTGGTTGCTCGGTTTTTCGTCCTTTTTTCAGATAGTAGATTTTTCTCTCTACTTCCGGCATAGCTAAAATTTCTTCTATAGTCATATCTCAAAGTTTAATGTCCAAATATTCCTGAAACGTCTTTGGGTTTCATAATTCTACCGAGAAGTTCTCCCAGCACATAGTAGCGTGCAGCATCTATGCCATGATTATCATGGTCTTCAGGTTCGTTGATGTAGTTTCCATCCTTATCCTTTGCCCATACATAGTTTCTGAACTCCCGTTGAAGGTTATAAGAACGCTTGGTGATGAATATTTCCATTCCCTGCATCTTGTCAATACCGGCATTGACAGAACCTTGCCCTTTCTCTACCGCGTATATTTTAATCCCTCCGTTATGAATCTCCTGAATGAGTCGCGGGTCCGCACTGTCGGCAATCACTCTCAAATTCCACGGGCGTAGCGTCTTTATAATATCCCCAGAAAGTAATCCAGTTCTATAATCCACTTCATCCAGATAAAGCGCATTGTCTACGATGCCACATCGAATAGAAGCCGATGGATCATTTGTATAACCAAAGTCCTGTCCAATAGCCACCTTCTTGCACCACATGGGGAACTCATCCACGATACCCCATTTCTTGAACACTGCACCTTCGGCCACGTCTGCCCATCGACCGATAACCACATGAGCGTACTTCTCCGGATTCTTCTCTTTCATTTCCTTGACTTCTCTCAGGAACTCAGGAGAAAGGTTCTCGATATTGTCGAAGTAAGTCGTATGGATATGAAGTACATTCGGATGGGTGGAAATCTGTACCTGGACGCCGTCAATCTCCACCAGCCGATGAGTATTCTCGATGTATTTCTTGTAGATGAAGTGATTGGAGTCACATGGATTCATGATGATGATAATCCGGTTCTGAATTCCCTTCTTACGGATGGAGAGCATAATCTTGTCAAACTCTTCCTCACTGGTCCATTCCTCTGCTTCATCACAAACAAAGGTGGTGATACCCTGAATTGATTTCAACTTTGCCGTCTGATTCCCGGAAGAAGTCTTGATACCCCGGAACATGATACGACTGCCGGTCATCCGGTTTACAATATCGGTTTTAGTGGTCTTGAAATACTTTGTTGTTCCATCCAAATCTATCTTTTCCATCATCTCTGGAATGATAGACATCCCGGCAGATACCATCGTGTAACGGGTATAAAGAATCTGGTGGACTATCTTCTCTGTGGGAGTCATCTCGAACGTCAGCCGCTCTATGAAGGTAGAAGCGTTGAAAGACTTCCCCGAACCACGACCACCGGTAATGAGAATGATAAACTTCTCGCTATCGGTATATAGCGGATGATATATCGCTTGGGGTACAATCATTTCAGTTTGTCTTTAATCCATGAGTCAATAGAAATTCCGTGGTCAATATCCTTTGGAATATCTGCATCTTCGTCTTCTCGGTCTCCAAAACCTTCTTTTCTTCCTAATGTGGAAAGTAAATAGCGAATCATATACCCATCTGGACGTTCACGCCATCCGATAAAGTTTCCATTTTCATCTTTCTCAGGGATACCAAGCGCAAGTACACGTGCAGATACAAGGCATTCATCTACCAGAGAACCTCTTTCGTCGGTGATAGCATCTTTGAACTGGCTGTCTGCTCTGGCCCAATCATACACGGTTTTTCGGGTTACATTGAATACAGCAGCAACTTTAGAGAGATTTCCACCTGTTTTATGAAGGACCTCTCTGAATTTCGATATGTCTGGCTTCTTTCCCATGCGCGCGTATCTGTTTATTTTGATTACTCAATTCCAAATTCGACCCTATCCATAAACTCCTTTCCGTCAATATAACGTTCATCAAATCCATAACCGAACATTTCCATGAAGTTCGCTCTTTCTGTAGGACTTTTGAAAGACAAAACGACATAACTTAACATACCATTGTCTTTCTCAAAACTATTTTGACGTCCTATTCTGTCTTTTATTTTTTGTACTTCATTGTGGCGTGCAATCTGATTTTCTTTTGAATCGCTATAAAAGTCCCCGGAACGATCAATGTTTTTATTTTCTTCTCCTTCTTTGGTTATTTCATCTATACTGTATAGTGAATCGTTTAGAATATTGTCTTTACTCCAAATTTCATCATTTACAGCAAAATCAATATCACCGACACCTAACATATTTAGGTCAAAATCATTTAGCCCAGCATAATTATAATCAATGCCATCAAGTAGTTCTTTCAACATATCGGAATCAAACTCTCCTTGAACATTTCTGTTATTCATAAAGATATTTTGTTCTTTCTCGGTTTTTTCATCCATGTGAACTACTTCAACACGAATTAGATAGTCATTTTCTTTCGTGTCAGAGCTATACTTATTCACCTCATCCATAATCGAAATACGCTGATGCCCTGATACAAGATTACCTGTAACTTCATTCCAAACTACACCGCCCAATAATCCTATACGTTTTAAGTTTGCTTTCAAGTTCTTTCGAGCTTCTGGGGCAATTTTACGGGGATTATAATTGGCAAATTTTATGATACTTCGTTGTATCTCCCTACTTTCCGGTTGCGTTATTTTATTTCTTGTCATCATCCTTTACTACCTTGCGCGTTTTTTAATCCTACATAAAATCTTTTTGGTACTCCTTGTTTTACTTGTGCAGGAGAAATCGTGTCTGAGCCAAAGTATCTGAACATATTTGTTCTATATCTACTTGTAACAGAATTGACTCTATCACGTACAGAATGCTGTCTGTTTGTGCCTAGCCCATATTGACGAGCTGCACGATACAGAATACGCATTCTTTGACTTTCTAATTCCGATAACGATTTTTTTCTGACTCAATACCTCTACTTTCTGTGTTTATATTCATAATCGAAAATTAGCTTTTCAGAGTATGGGAACTCTTCCAAAATACGTTTAAAATCATGTGGATATTTGTTTCGCATCATGAGCATTGTTTTTAAATCAATGGTAAAACCTTGACTTATAGCACCTGGATCATACACAAAAGGTTGTATTAATCCTCTTAGTCTAATATATTGAAGCACTTCCTTGTTCGTCCATAATGCAAGAGGATAGACCATACCTTTGTCTGTTATATAACTGGACTTCGCGAATTTCTTTAAACGCATCCGCTTCATGTATCCATCTACACCTTTCATCCCGCTGAATGCGTATGATATGCCTGTTTCTTCTCTCACAGCTTGTTCTATTTCTCCAATTTTTCTTGGCTTGATTGAAATGTTAGGTTCACGAAAGAATCCACAGGCATCATAATAATCACGTTGAAAATGCTTTATTTGGCGAATTTCTACGTTATTGTATTTTGTTTCTGCCCATTTGATATAAGGTTGGACATGGTCTAAGTTGGGAATAAGGTACATATAATAGCATATAACCTTATTAAACATACCAGCAAGCATGTCCAATAAGGCTATACTATCTTTACCTCCGGCTGAATAATATAATACAGCAGTATCAGTTTTTTCACGGATACTCTGTATTATCTGCATAGACAGTAAATATTTGTTCATCATTTACCCCCTGCACCACTAAAGGCAACATTTAAGTCATATCGCCTTTGTTCTCTACTACCTAACTGTGAAGCACTTGCCGTATTTCTACGGTTTGCTACCAGTCTTCCACCTAAACCGGCACCATTCATATTTCGTCTTGGCCCGGCAACTCTGTTAATTGCTCTTGTGACTCAGCTTTTGACTATTTAGATTAAATGTTCTCTGTACTTATTACTTTGCCAAGATGATACCATACTTGACTTATCAAGTATTCTACGCCGTTTTCTATTTTTGTAAGATCATTGCCTTCTTCATCAGCGAAAATAACATACTCGGCAGATTTCACCTCCACAGTGAGACGTGGCGCATCTTTTCGTCTGCCATTGATTAAGTATAAGGCATCATATTTGATTGGTATTACTTCAATCTCTTTATCATCGTCGGGTATATCCTCTTGTCGTTTGTATTCTTTGCCATCATGTCTAAAATAAACATATCGTGATACATTAGAGGGATATACATACCTGTGTTCTACATCTTGTTTGCCATTTAGAATGTCTTGAAAACATTCTTTGTTAATCTGTAATGTCAATACTTTCATAATCGTGTAAAGTTAAATGTTAGTTGCGGGTGATGGATTCGAACCACCGGCCTTCACCAAGTCAAAGTGACGAGCTGACCACTGCTCTAACCCGCGATAGTATCTATACAAAGATACCCCATTATGAAGACAATTTTGAATAACAATTCAACGCATACGAAACAATTTGCTAATTGTTTGCTAATAAATCAGGCTCGTGTTTATTGATGATGCTTTCAACAATTTCTTTTGCACATTCTATACCGGATTTATACCCTTTAGCATAGTCTGTTCTTGTAGACAGGTAACTAGTATCATTACCCAGCCACTCGATTATTTCTTGCAGGATTTCTTTCTCTTTCATAACCATCTTAAATAGTGGTAGCCCGAAGGCTACCGGGTTTATAGCCAAAGTTTCTTTGCCAAGTCGAAATTCTTTTGAGCTTCATTGACGGCCTTTTTCGCATAAGTCAAAGAGTATGAGTGCTCACGCGGATATTTGCCGGATTTCAGCCCCTCATGGTACTCTTTAGCTGCTGCTAACTTATGTTCATAGTAGTCCACGCTTTCAGGCATTGAAAGGTTTATAGTATCAGCCTTGTTTGCCCAATACTGAGCTATTCTTTCATGCTCTCTGGCTTTCTCGTCAAACTCTACACTTTTGCCCATATTATGCCAAGCATCTTCAATGGCTTTTCTGTGTCGTCTTTCGCTATGATGGCCGATTTTAATAGGTTCACCCAACGAGAGAAAATCGCTGTCTTTATTTGACGCTTTGAAGTATTCTTCACTCTTTCGTTCTGCAGTGGCAGCCCAATCCAGCCGGCGTTCTGCCTTTCGCTTTGCCCATTCTTGAACGTTAAAGCCATCAGCGCGAACTATCGAATAATAGTAGAAGCCATCACGTTCAAATATCAGATTAAACACTATGCTTTCATTCTCTTTGCCGTATTTGGTGGTTACAAGGATGGTTTCACCTTTTTCATGCTTAGCATCGCATTTAGCAAGAAATACGTTTGGACAAAATTTGCAATATGTATTCATAATCGTGCGTATTTAATAATCTTTGTTACAATGTTATAAGTTAATTTCTACGTATTCTTCGATAGCCTTAATGTCACATTCAACTTCTACCTCGTTCTCATTTTTGTCATAAGCTCTAACCTTGTCTATGGTTACTGATGCTTCAGTAGTAACCCATATATCCATGCTGTGATAGAACTTATCATCTATGTATCCTTTTACTTTGTAGTGTCCTTCAACTTCTATTAGATTCTCATTGTCTTCTGCATCAACACAGAATGTGCCTTCATTGCTGTCAATACTCTTTAAGATTGCATCTGCAAGCATCTTTTCTATCGTCTTCATATTCGTATGTGGTTAATTTGTTATTACTTCTTGTTTGATGGTGCAAATATATAGTATATATGCTAAATAAAAAAAGTGTATATTATTTATATATGCTATATTTAACATTGATTATATAGTATTGATGCTAAATTTGTTTTTGTATACCTATACAATAGCATTAATAAATAATTTTTCAAATTTTATTTCGCATATAAACTATATTGTATATATTTACACTCAAAACTATAATCTTATGGCAAATACAGAATTAAGAATTAAAGAACTTTGTAAGGAGAGGGGAATAACGCAAGCTCAACTTGCTGACAAATTAGGCATACAAGCTGTCTCCTTTTCACAAGCTGTCTCTCGTAATAAATTTAATATGGATAGGCTCGCTGAAATTGCAGATGCTTTAGATGTTGAAATACCAGACCTCTTTGATAAGCCTAAAGAGGGAGTGATACGTTGTCCTCATTGTGGAAAGGAAATTAAGTTAAATCCAGAAGTCTAATTTTTAAATGTAATTCTATGATAGATGTTTTATCCATTATAATACTGATTTTTAGTATCCTACAGATTATTCTTTTTTTCAAGGTTTGGGTTATGACGAATAATGTAAATGCGATCAAAAGCTGTATTGTTCAAAAACAGACGGTTGAAGATTTGCTGATAAGGGAGGCTCAAATTTTGACTTTGAAAGGAGAGATAGAAGAAGCGAGACTCAGATATTTTAGAGCGTTTTATCTCAGTGTTATTGAGCTCTATGAAAAAGCACAGAAAGAATATGAAACACAAGAAGATATGAAGAATGAATTCTATGAAAACAAATATAAAAATATAGTCCGCTATTTTGAAGAAAGATTAAGTAAAATAGGTGGAACTCTGGATAAGGAAAAATTCGATTCTTTTAAAAAAGTAAATACGTTAATTTCTCCGATATAAGTTCTATCTATAAGCAGAAGATATAATAGGTATTATTTCGAGAAATTTGAGCCAGTTATTGGATTGAAAAGTTTAACATAAATCATAATAATATGAAAGACAGATTTATAATCTCAACAACAGAAAGAATTGAAAATGGAATCATTAGGCAATATATTGATGTTATTTGCAGTAATATAGTAGTTGGAACAAATATTTTTTCTGATTTTGCAGCTTCTTTCTCTGATTTTTTTGGGGGTAAATCAGAGTCATATAGAAGAAAATTGGAATATATCTATAATGAGGCATCCAAGGATCTTAAAAATAAAGCTATTAGAATTGGTGCAAATGCAATTATTGGATTCAAAGTTGATTTCGATGAAATATCAGGAAAAGATAAATCAATGTTTATGGTATCTGTATCCGGTACAGCTTGTAAAATTGAGTATAGCCTCGATTATGATAATAATATTAAAACCAATACTGTTAGTCAGTCTGATTTGGACAAGGAAATCAAAAAGCGTTTTATCCAAAAGCAACTTCAAAATAAAGAGCAAATAAAAGAAGATTGGGTACAGTTTCTTATTGAGAACCCGCAAAAAGAAATAATTAAGGAACTTGTGGATTTGTATATTAGAAATAAATTAGGCTTATATATCAAAGAGGCAGAAATGATTGAAAACGTATTGGGAACGTATTCTAAATCACTGATGGTTCCTTTATTGTACGAATTATATATCGAGGTGGATAGGAAAGATTTACTTATATCATTAATAAAAAAATGCAATTTATTTGATGCAACATCCATATTAAAGGTTTGTAGTCAAAACATACACGAGGGTATAAAATTCTTACCTATAAAATCAGATTATTACGATGCTAACGAAGTAAATTTGATGAATAAAATATGTGATTTTTATAGTAATCTGCCGGATACTGGCAAAATAGAAAAGGTCAAATCTGGTGTTTTTAGTAAGAAGGAAGAAGATAAGTTTATTTGTGAGCATGGCCATAAAAATCCAGTAGATAAAAGGTTTTGTGAATCCTGTTCTGTAGATATAAAAGGAATTCATATTAATGAAGCGAAATTGATAGATGAGTTTAAAGAAAAAGTGGAAATTCTCAATAAGATGCTAAAATAATGGCATTATATATTTCAATATATTAAAATAGATAAAGGAGAATAAACTATGGCACTATTTTCAGAAAGACATGGTTATATAAAACCATCAGATGTATTTATTAGGGAAAAGATTACCCCTGGGATACAAAACGCTATTTTAACTTGTTATGATATTTTAAAAGAAACACTAAATATCGTTGATTGTCTTTATATATACCACAACTTAGATGAATATATTTGGACAAATTTCCTAAATATGCGTAAATCTGAGTGGACTACTTATACTGATATAATATCTAAATATATAAAAAGTGAACGAAATGAATGGTTTGAAAAACTAGATCTTATTGAAGTTTGTATTAAATACCTATATTTTAAAAGTGAAAAAGATTCACAAATTTCTATTTCAGCCGATATTTTTGTTGGTGAATTGAATCATCATTTTAAAAGGCTGAACTTTGCATATAGAATTGTAAACAAGGAGATTGTAGAAATTACATCAGAAGAAGAAATTAAAGAAATAGAAACTACATTAAGTACAAGTAAGGATAATATTAAGATACATTTAAATAATGCACTGGAATTATATTCTAAAAGGCCAGTGGCTGATTATAGAAATTCCATAAAGGAATCCATATCTGCAGTAGAAGCCATCTCCCGAAATATAACTGGGGAAAATGTACTTAACTTTAAAAAGATGGAGGAAAAAGGAGTCTTTGTCCCTACCGTCTTAAGGAAAGCTTTTGAATGTCTTTATGGATACACTAATGACAAAACTACAGGTATTCGTCATGCACTGATGGATGATACCAATGCTCCTCAAGCAGAAGAAGCATTATTCATGCTTGTGTCTTGTAGTGCTTTTATCAATTACCTTAATAAGAAAATCAAATGATGATTCAAAATGATGGACACTAATATGTTTTCGAACGACTTTAAGAAGTATCTTAAATGGATTTGTATCTTTTTTTTGATTATCCTTTTTCTCCCCATATTATTAACAAAGTTTCCATTCTGTATTTCTGATTTTAGCAATACCGGTCCAATAGGAGATACCATAGGAGGCATTATGGGGCCATTTGTTGCAATAGCAGCGGCTATACTTACTTTTCTTGCTTTCTGGGTACAATTTAAAGCTAATGAGCAGCAAAGAAAAGATATTGCATTAGAACGATTTGAAAGTAACTTATTTCAGCTTATTCAAATCCAAGAAGATATAACTAATAACTTGCAATTCTTGGCTTATGCCAATAGTAATTTTTTGAATAAAGTAAAAATATCAGGCAGACAAATATTCAAAGCTTTATATGAAGAAAAATACACTCCTTTGTGTGGAATCAAAGATGATATTAAAGAAAGAGGAATAATTTCATATGAAGAAGATAAAGATATTGGAATCTTAGACCATTATTTTCGACACCTATATCGAGTATTTAAATTTATTGACGAAGCTCCAATTTTTACAAATGACAAAAATAAAAAATATGATTATGCATGCCTTATGAGAGCTAGTCTATCACAATATGAACTTATTATGTTATTTTACAATTGCCTATCAAGTAATGGCAGAGAAAAGTTTAAACCTCTAATTGAAAAATATGCAATATTCAATAATCTTCGAGTTGAATTATTGGCAACAGATAGAGAGAAAGAATTATATGCTTCTAAATTCGAAGATAGTTACTTGGCATCTCAAGATAAAAATAGAGATATGAGCAATGAATATAAAAAAGGGGCATTTGTATTTGATGAAAATGAAGATTGATTATGGAAGAACAAATAACTAAAACATTAATTGAATCACAATATCCAATTTGGATGATTGTTTCTTTGTTTATTGGAATACAACTTATTATTGTTTTTTTTGCAGAACTAATAAAGAAAAAAATAGAAAAAAAGACGATAAGTGGTTTTACAAGAAAAATAAAATCAGTAGAAACCCAATTTATGAAAGAAATTGAGATTTTAAAGTCAGTTTTGAATGTACAGTCTCAGGCTCAAACTCTATTTATACAGCAAAGAAATGAAGCTATAGTTGATTTTTGGAGTAAATATATGAATTGGAATGAGACGTTTATGGGAAGCTGGAGAAACAACGCAGATAATAATCACATAATTAATGAATTAATTCAAAAAGAAAAAGATAATGATTTAGCGGTTACCTTGGCTTATCATAAATTAATATTATACATAGATGATAACTCATACATTGAAAATTTACATATGCTGTTATCTAAGATGTCAGAAATTATTTTCAAACAAAGAATGTTATTGTTTGAGATTCAAGATATAAATTTAAATAATCCTAACGACAATGTTACACGCAGCCGGAAATTAACCTCATTTGCTACTGAATGCACCAAGTTGCAAGGGAATGAAATTAAAGAATTAACAGACAAGTTTATAAAAGAATCCAAAGAATATTTATCCGATATTAATATAAAATCACAAATAAAGCCGGAAGCATAACGCTCCGGCTTTTCTACTTATGTAATATTTTATCCAGCATTAGCAAAGACCTTTGGATAGTTCCTTTTCTGGTATTGAATTCTCAGATACCCGATAAGGCTTTCATAGTCGGTCAAGAAACCTTCATTGACCAAATCAGCAACCTTCTTTTCGAGCTGCCACAATTCACGTTGTTTTTGTTCCTCACCATGCTTATTACGTAGCATCTTTTCATGACTGTTGAAGATAACCCAGTTCAAGGCTTCACCGACCTTCTGCATGGCTTTAGGCATAAAGTCTTTGGGAACGATTTTCATAATGGCAGAAGAGAGTTCCCTATAAGCGTCCCCAGCATCATTCCGGTAACGAATCATTTGATCAGAAACGAATTTGATTACATCATATTTGAATGACGCATTTAGCCACATAGCCAAATCAATGAACAATACAGGATGAACCCAGGTTCCACCGCATTTACCGCGTGAACTTAAATAGGGAGAATTTTGCCCATTTAGATTTTCTTTTTCAACGATGGTAGCGATTAATTCCTTGGTTGATTCATTTTCAAAGTATTTCTTCAATTCTTTGTTTGAGGAGTTTCGTTCGTTCCATAACTTTACAAGCCTGGTAGCATTGAAATAGCCGTCAACAGTGCGTTGAATAACCTCTAAATTCCCCATTTGCCTTACCATTTCTTGATTTGTTTTCATGTCTCAGTGAATCTTAGATTAAAAAATTACCCCACCAAAGGCAAGCTCCTCACTTCTTACCGATGGCAGGGTTTATACTTTTCAGCCGTGAGGATAGCTGTTATTATCTCTTTAAGACAAAGTTACCAACATGGTGATTTTTAGCCTAAGATTGCTTTAACCAAGAACAAACAATTGGCAATATGTTTCATAAAAATACCCCGAGCCTTTCGGAACGGGGTTACTTGATTAGTCCTTTGACCTTCAACCTTTCTACAATCTGATTGTAAAGATACTCTATATCCTGCCGGAAATCCTTATACTGTTGGTAGATAAAGGAAACATCGGCGATATTGTTCGATATTACACACGGGGAAACATCCGGGAACACACCGGAAATCTCTGCCCGGATACCGTTCGGCAACCGTCCACCGGCAAGCACGCTGGGTGCAAAGAGGAACAGCACGATGAAGAGGAACTTCTTTCGCTGGGTAACACTTTCCGAATTGGGCGGACAATCTGCCCCGGAAAGTATCTCTCTGAACCACTCATAAATCTTTGGGATGAGAGTAAAATCAGTCAGGATAGGGGAGGATAACTCCTGTTCACGTTCAGATAATCTTGATTTCTGTTCACGTATTGATTTCAACTCCACGATTGATGAAAATTCTTTTGTCATAGAACGATTTATTTAGTTGGAAATTTTTATATTTGCATCATAATCGTGTGGGGGAGTTGGCTTCTAATCGTGTGGGCTGGCTCCCTTTTTTATTTTATGCCAAGTGATATGCATTCAGGATGGCGAAAGCGTAAATGATAACCGTTACCAGACTGTCCAGGAACACCGCCCATGCTCCCAGCTTTTGGATTTGACTGAAACTCATGACCAGGACAACAAGGAAACACACCCACTGGCTTGAAAACAATCCCATCACCAGCAATAAAAGTCCGATGGTATCCATGAATAATGCAACATGAAGCCACGGATGCGCCATCAGATACCATCTTTTTGATGTCTTATCGAGCCTCTGAAAGACTTTCACATGTCGGTACAGGGATTTACATCTAAACAGCTTCACAAGCTCGTACAGGGCTTGTATGATGATTAAGGTGTAGAATACGTGTTTCATGGTCAGTAGCTTTTATCTCCGTGCTTATACGGACGTAGTTCATTGTATTTCATCTTCTGCTTGATGTGCCAGAAGATGTCGATGTCTTTTTGTACACAGAAAACCAATATTTCAATTAAAGCCATTCGAAGAAAACTGTCGAATGAATGGTTTTCAATGTAATCTGAATCTGTTATGTTACATACCAACGAGAAAACAGATTCCGTGAAAGTCCAATCGAGGAAGCCCTCTGAACATTTCAATTCATCAGAATTGACCTCACCCAAATCCACGTTCCTCAATCCGGCCAAATCCAGCAGACGAATACAGGCATCAGCAAGTTCATCCTCCACGCTGTCTTTAAGATAATATTCAAACGTATCACGATAGGCTTCATCATAGTTTTCTCCATACAACTTCATCTCATGCATATAGTAATCCAATTCCTGATTGAACTTTTTGGTATCAGCATGTTTCCCTTTCCGGTCAGCTTCCACCGCTTCCATCAGTTCGGATATGACCAGACAGAGGAAATGTTCGTCACTCAGGTTTTCTTCGTGCCAACCATGGGCTACTGCGCACTGGTAGGCCTTATCTCTCAATTTGTTTAAGTTCATAATTTTCTATATTTATGACATTTTGACATCATTTCTCTGGCACACATATTGTATGCCCGTAATAAAATTTGATTATATCTATATGAATGAATTTGATTCTTATAAGAATGATTTTGGTTTTGAAATAGGTTCGGGATTCTCAGGAAATTCTGATTACATGAAAGATCTGGATGAGAAGAAAAGACGTACTCTCATGGAAGAGCAATACAACTTTCTTCAAATTCAGAAGTCAGAAATCCTCGCTCAACAGAAATATCGTGAGTTGCATCAGAAGGAAATACTTGCTCAACAAGAATATCGTGAAGAGCAACGTAAAGAATCCAACCTTGAAAAATGGCTTCTTATAGTCAATACTTTTATTGCCATCGCAGCATTATTGGTATCCATATTCAAATAAAAATCCCCGATAACCGCCACAAAGCAGTTACCGGGGATTCAAAAAGCACTGACAAGGGCTGTCAGTGGAATTCTACATTAAATAAGTAAAACTCAAGAGCAAAGTTGTTGGGACACAAAAAAGGCCATCTCAAAATTATTTGCGACAGCCTCTCTTTTATCAAATACTAAAATTCTCAAATTATTCCTTATATTATTAACCTATATAAGGAACTAAAGCAAATCTTTTAAAGATTTACTTTTAATCTTCACTTTCCATCATAGCTTTATGTTTTAGTTCCATATTGAGTATTGCAAAAATAATAAAAAGTACTCGGAACACAAACTTTTTCTCAATATTTTTGATTATAACATTACATTATCATGATAACAGCTCCATTTTTCGGAAGCATCCACTTCCTAGATTCTAGGAAAACAGTATTAGTTTCATTTCCTATAATTGAAAAGTCACTAACATCAACTAATGTTCCTAATAACTCACCATGAAGTTTTTGAGTTGTATCCTTTACACTATAATTCAAAATAAAACTTTTTGTAGGATGCCTCAATCTTTTACAAAATGTTTTATCCATGGCAGCAATAATTGTATCATAAGATATTTTTACCTCCAAAGATTGCTTAAAAGATTTTATTATTGGTACAAATCTATCTTTATTAGAAGATATGGTTATACAAAGAGGATATGTATTATCCTTTTTGTAATCACATTTTTCAACAAAATTCACAAAATCTCCTTTCTTTAGGTATACCCACTCTCCTCCATCAACCTTATATGACAATTGCTTTATTGTTACAAGTTCATCTTGATTCCGACCTTGGACTTTATGAGTAAAAATTCTTACCCCTATATCTTCGTTAAAAACCACATTTGAATCATTATTAGGACTTTTAATTCCATAATCAACTTCCACATGCTTTAAAACATTGCCATCTTCATCAGCTTTTTCACAAACAATTGTTTGTCTATACCAATCATAATAAGGATGCGTTAATAAAGAACAGATTTCTTTATCTAACAATATCAGTCCTGGTTCATAATTATTAGGGACAGAATATAGAATTGATGTTGTAGATTCTCGAAGTTGCGCCAATCTAGATGTATCCAATTCCCTTAAATATTCATTGCTCGTCAAAATATTAAGCATAGTATCCTTATAGTTTTTTACCATATTAGGAACATCAATATAAACTCCCAGAATTAATCCAGCAAATACAGATAAAGCTACGCCTAAAAAGACATTCGCAATAAATTCATAATTGTCTTTCAGGATATAAGCCAATAGGCATGTAATTACTGCCATACAAACAAAGTAACGAGTCTTATATTTAGACCACCATTCTTTTTTATTTCCCCGTTCCATAACACATACAATTAAAGTCTTTTAAACAAAAATAAAGTTTTACATTCTTTCTTGTAAATTATCAATATATTTTAACATTTAAACATATATAATAGCAGCCAGGAACAGGTAATACAATTTCGTTTTCATTAATTATTTCTCCTTTTTTCTACAAGCTGCTCAAGTCTCTTTTCACACTCGGCACATTCGAGTTTCTTGCGTCCCAGTTTCTCCCGGAACTTAACCAGTTCCTCATCGGATTCCTCGTCAAAGAACATGTTGTTCTGACGGTTGTACTCTATGTATTCATTCATCCTGCGTTCTGCTTTTGTTATCTTGGCTTTTGCAGAAATCAGTTTAGATAGGCAAGAACTCACTTCAAGCGACTCTCCTGAATGCTTGTCGTAGTAGTAAAAAGAAGTGTACACATCATTCCTCGGATACTGGCATTGCAGTCTGGCCACCCTCCATCTGATTACCCACATCCTTCTTTCGTACACTTCACGAGGAAGGTCGTAGGTGTATAGGGTGACAGATTGATGGCCGTGACCGTAGCAGATGCTGATTTGCACCCAATTCTCGATTTTCAGTTCCTTTTCTGCTTTGGCATAATCCTTAGCCATCTGGAACCAGTTATCCATACTTTCTTGCTTTCCCATATCATTCAAAGTTCAATTCAAGTTGTTGCCAACCCGGTTCTCTGTATTTGCGATTCGACTGCATAAAGGCTTTCCGTAGGGCTTCAGCAATCTTATCACGCATTTCTTTAGATACATGGTTCTTGTCGGCTTCGCTGTTCATTTGGAGTATCTTGTTAAGACTGCCGTTTATTGGCTTTTCATCAAAGAACAGGTTATACTCGGTAAATATCCGGGTGCAATCCTTTGCAGCTTTCTCTTCTTCCGCATCCTGGTATCGCTCTATTACTGTTTCCTGGGCTGCTTTCAGTATTCTTTGTCCTCGTTCGCTCCTGCAACCATGCCATTCATTCTCGAACATGACAGATATTGCACGCTTCTTACGGACATTTCCTATTCTAGCCCACCCATAATACACTTTCAGTTCACTCATATCACGCAACCTTTCTTTTTCTTATAATCTCCTTACAGATAGCCTCACAAAGCACACGAGCCATGTTCACCTCCACGGCGTTGCCGATGAACTTCTTCTGGTCTGACTGGGGGCCAATCAGTACATAGTCTTCAGGAAATCCCATTATTTTCTTGAGTTCTGCTATCCGAAGCATACGCATTTTTATGTCAATGATGCCATACAAAGCCATAAACTCCTTAATCTTGATTGTCATCGGACTGTCATCAGGTGTAACCTGTATGCCGATACCTCCTTCAACCTCTACCAGATAAGGCGGCATTTTGTCCATGCGGGCTATAAGTGTGAAACATGGGTTGTTTACAGAACCTCCGGCGCTGGCAAACTGAGGATTCATAAGGTAATGCCATTTGCGGTTGGCTGTAATGGTCTGAGAAGGTTGCTCAATGCTGCTTCCAATATTCGAGAAAGCTGTATTCATTATCCACGGCTTGCAGCTTACCATATTGAACTTAGGCACCGTGGTTACTGTACCAACTGGTTGATTAATGGATGTCGGTTTCCCGGTACCATACTGGTTATCTATGAAAACAGAATTTACCAATGCCAACCTGTCTTTAGTCGTAACCGTAGGGGCTGGAAGCTCGACCGAATGGTTGTGACCGTTTCCGTAGTAGGCAGACACGAAAGCGTGGTGGTCTTTACAAGTGATAGTTCCGGAAGGTCCTTCCACAGATATGTTCTTGCTATCTGGATGGCCGCTGAATTGCTTGGAAAGAAAGTTTACCTTAGCTAAAGCCAACCGTCCTTGTGTTGCCACAACCGGGCATGGTTCGTCAACGCTTGGTGCCTGGTATTTCCCCGTCCGACTCATAGAGTTATACTTTACAATAAAAGCCTCCTTACCTCCAGCTACAAACTTAATCAGTCCGGCATAGATGCGTTCAAGAGTTTTCTCGGCCAGCGGCTTCTTCCGGCAAAAGATACTTTCCCCTTCATCTGAAAAGTCCAGTACTTCCTTGACGGGCTTCCACTTTTCCAATCGTCCGAACATATCGTTTTTCCCATCCTTGCAGTGTGTCGGTTCTGGGAATACGATAGGCAGGCCGCGTTTGGCGAAGATACCAAAGAACCGCTTACGGGTAGTATAGGCACCATAATCAGCAGCGTTCAGAATACGCCAATCAAAGTCATAGCCGTATCGCTTCACATTCCGTTTCCATTTCTCGTAGCACCGTCCTTTGTCCTTACTGATAGGGTGTCCTTTTTCATCCATATCGCCCCATGACATGAACTCCTCAACGTTCTCTATCTGTATGTAGTCTGGATCAATTGATTCTATATAACGGAAAAGGTGTTCAGCAAGAGTACGACTATCAGCGTTCCGTGGCTGTCCTCCTTTTGCCTTGCTGAAATTGGTACATTCCAGCGAAGCCCATAGAACTACATACGCATCCGGATAAATCTTCTTCATTCGTTCTACATGGGCCACCAAAGGAGACAGTTCCAAAGTTCTGATGTCCTCCGTGAAGTGGAGCGCATCCGGGTGATTGGCAGCATGACTGGCGATGGCGTTTGCGTCATGGTTCACACAAGCGACAACTTTCGCGCATTGTTCATCTGCGTAGCGTGCGTTTTCTACTCCGGTACTGGTTCCCCCGGCACCGCAGAAAAGGTCTATATAAAATAACTTTATCATATCAGTTCCATCTTTGAGGTCGGTTGTTGATTCTCTCCAGGTATGCAGCTATCTTCTTTTCCGCATCCTCGCCGTTGCGGACGAAAATTCGCGTCCGTGTCTTGTCGCCTGGGATAGCTACATACTTTCCATGTTTCTCCAGTTCCCGATGCTGGGCAATTTTCAATTCAGTTCCAGAAGGGTTCTTCTCCAAATCCACTTTACGTGGAAGCATCGGGTCATTTTCCGTTATCATTTTGAAAGATATTTGTTGATTATGTTACTCACTACAAGTCCGGCTTCATCACACATCCCGGCAAAGTTGTCAGACAATGAAGCGTTTTTCTCTTCATCCGGTATTCGTACTATGCTTCTCAGTTCTTTCAGTACGCGCTTTACCTGAAAAACTACCTGAGCATCTATTCCGTTTGATTCAAGTTCAGACTGGAACTCCAGTGCCGCACCTTCAAGCAAATCGGAGTAGATGAACAGCTTGTGCATCTTGCGAAGCATTTCTACCTTGAACTCCGGGGTATAGTCCTGAAGAAGTTCTCCCAAGGAATGCGGTTCCAGTTCTCTTTCAAGGGAGTCAATCTTGTTCTTGATTTTCTGTGCTTTGGCAAAGTTCATGGATGAAATCAAAGCGATATACTTCTTTCTCAGTTCATTGAGCTTTCTTTCTGATTCTTGTCTTGTCATTTCTCTACTTTTCTGATGATTAAATACTTTGGCTCACCCTTGCGGAGATTGCTTAATGTCTCTTCGTCAACCTCTGCTTCTGTGAGTCCGTTCACGTTCATGTATTGTGGAAGACGGTATTTCTCGCGTAACCTCCTGATCAGGTTCCAGTCACGAGTTACCCAGTTGATTGTGATTTTCATATCATTTTCTCAGGCTTTCACCGCTGAAGAGGACGGTTTTCGTTATCGCCCTCAGCCGGTCAATGGTTCTTTCCCCATATTTCTCTCTCAGCTCGTCTATCGTGAGATTGGTGGTCAGGATAAGAAGCTTTCCTTTCTTCTCGGCTTCGTCTGCCAGCTCAGCGAATGCAAGCCTTTTTTCGCCGTATTTGACGCTAAGATTCTCTGTTCCTATATCGTCAACGTAGATGATGTGTTTTTGCTTCACAGCGTCTAAATCTGCATTCATCTGCTGTGCATCGTAGCAGCTTACCACCTTGCGGCAGTAATGGTTAAGAACCAAAGGGAGAATCTTTCCGCAAATAAGGGTCTTTCCGCGTCCGCAGTTGCCGAAACACAGAAGTCCGCGACCTTCATTGCCGGCCAGCCAGCCTGCCACTTCTTCGTACTCAGGAAGCCATCTGGCATTTTCTCCAGTGAAGTACCTGATACCGGCCCAGAGAACTCTTTTGGCATCCGGAACGGTTACCTGTACGATGTTAGGAATAGGGGAGAAGCCCGTATCTTTGAGCCGTTCGATTGTCTGTTGAAAATTTATCTGTTCCATGTTTACCAGCCTTTCTTGTATTTTTCCGGTGAATTATCCTTCAGAACTATGCCTACATCTGTTTTTGAAAGAGCTTTTTTCTTGGCCTGAGAAACTATCTCATTAAATTTTGAGTTGATGTTTGTCACGCTAAAATTCTCGAATATCCAACCTTCTTTTATGGATAAAAGCAAATATTGAAGTGCATACAGGATTGATTCATCGGCGACATCCATCTGCTTCTGTTCCCGTTGGAACTTCAGTTTTTGAAGCAGCTGGGACATTGCTCCTGCATCCTTGGCCGTCCAGTAATAATCACTTCCGAACAACTGTCTGTAATAGGTTTCAAAAAGGGAACGGGCTTTATAGTTAATACCCTCCCCCTTGGGGGGTGTGGGGGGAATATTATCATTAACAGTTTCTTTATCTTTCTTTTTCTTATTGCCCTTACCTTGCCCCAAATCTTCAATTTTTTCGGCCATTTTTTGCGACATTGCCCTTAGCTCTGCCCTTAGTTCGCCCATAGACACCTTTAAATCGCTGATTTCTTTATTGTTGTCTATGCCCTTATCTTTGTCCTTTGGATTGTCCTTGATAGGATTGTAGTCATCGTAATTGCATAAGGTTATGACAGTCATGCCCTGTTGGTTACAGGTTGTAATCATCCCCTTCTTCTTCAGTTTGGACAGGAAATATCTGACCTTCTTCTCAGACCATTTCCAACGCTTCATCAGAAACGATATGGATGCTGGATATTGACCTCTTGAATAAGAGATTTCCCGACCTCCGATGAGTTCGCTGTACGCCTCGCCGGTTGCATCAAATCGTGCTGACTGAATCAAGTCAAGCCACGCTTCGCATTCCGAAAACTCACGGGCTACTTTCCACATTTCATTCGAGAAAAACCTGCGGCTTAGCCTCAAAAATCCTTCTTCCATAGTTTCAGAATCTTACGTTAGTCAACTGTCTGCTATTGGAGTACACGGCCCATTTGCCGTTTCCGCTATCCACCAGGCGTAAATCCTTGACTTCGCCAAATCGTTTCAAATTCCCGCAAAGGTCAACGATCCAGCCAGCCTCCTTGTTAGGATGCGGACGGATAGCACGACCGACTATTTGGTACCATAGATCTAAAGACATCGTCGGACGGGCCATGACAATCGTATCCAGTTCAGGATAGTCAAATCCGGTAGTAAGTACACCTACATTGGCAACGACCGGTATCTCTCCAGCCTTGAACGCTTCAAGGATATGTTCACGTTCTTTCTTCGGTGTTTCTCCTGAAACGATGGCAGTTCCGGGAATGGACCAGGTAAGGCGTTCTGCTTCCTTCAGAAAACGAGTGAAAACCAATATACCTTTTCGTTTTACACCGCTCTTGGGATTCATAAGCCTTTGGACGATACTTACCAGAAACCCGTAGAAGTCGATACGCTCATACTCTTTTACTACAGACTTGTCCGTGTAGTCGGCTCCGGTAGTGTTCACCTTCAGGTTAAGTTCGTTCCATCCCAAAGGATTCATCGGATAATAGTTCAGCTTCGAAAGATACCCCATATCCAATAGAGTAGAGATTTGAACCTGATAGATTACCTCAGAGAACACGCACGGGCGTGTGCGTGTGATGAACTTCAACATGCTGCCGAAATCCCTGCTTGATGAAAGACGGTAGGGCGTAGCCGTCAATCCAAGAACTTTACATTTCAGCATCGAAAGAAATCTCTTGTACATTCCGTCTTTCGGGTTAACCAGATGGCACTCGTCGATGATGATATTCTGAAAATGCTGGAAGAGTTCCGGATGGTTGACTACGCTTCCGATAGTGGCGAAAGTTATTCTTGAAATCTCCTTTCGCCCGAATGAGGCAGAGTAGATGGAACAGTCCAGAACACCATACGAACAGAGCTTCAGATAGTTCTGTTCGAGTATTTCTTTACTTGGCTGAAATACCAGCGTGTGCCCTTCAAGACGGCTGGCGATGTCGGTAATCACAAGACTCTTGCCGGCTCCGGTAGGCAGCACCATGATGGCATTGTTCTTCTTGGCCCTGTTAGCAAAGAAGCTGACTGCTGCATTACTGGCCTTCTGCTGGTAATCCCGTAAAACATAACTCATAATCCTTTCTCCTTACTCAGTTTGTCTCCCAAAGCCTTGTAATACTTGGTGAGTTCGATTAATTCAAAATCAGTCCATTTCTTCGCCTGGCTTGCTCTCCATGCCAGCTTGTCGAATCGTAGCTGGCCGATTTTAGCTTTCAGGTTCTTTTCATATTGTATCAGATGGTCGGCACTGAATCGGTTGCACGCCCGGCATTCTGCGTGGGCGTTGTCCTCGTCAAAGCGTGTGGCCATGTGGCGGCGCGAATGGAAGTGTCCGCAATCGGCCTGTTCGTATGGCTTTATCTGGCCGCATGATATACAGCGGAAATACCCGTTCGGCATACAATCACGAAGCCGGATATAGCGGCTGAAAACTTTGTCGAGTTTGGCCACTAAATCCGGCTTCTTCTTAATCTTGATACCTGCCTTGTCAAATAACGGTAAAGGCTTTTCTTTCTTCTTTGTTTTTCTTTTTATGTAATATGGCATTATTAAATTATAAATTTAAGAAGGGGCATATCCTTCCCAAAAAGAAGTGTAATGTGTCTAATTTTAACTTAATCATAAAAGATTGGATATGCCCCAGTTATTTATTATCTTTGTCTTTGTCTAATTTTAATTTTTTCAATTATGGGTAGATTTACAAACGAGCAATTATTAAAATTGCAACAGAATTTGAAAGTTGGCAGATGTCCTAATTGTGGATATGAAGGTAATAAGGATGTATGTCCAGAAGAAATGCACCTTGTCTCTTTAGACATTGATTCAAGACATACAGTAGGGCTCGAATCTTTAGGTTCATATCCAGTAGTGATGGCAGTATGCCCTAATTGTGGTTTTATTTCACTTTTTAGTAAGAAATTTTTGTGTAGATAATCTACAATTTAAAACCCATCCGTCTCCCTTTACATTTATTCTTAAAGGAGACGGATATTTTCCTTTATTATTAATTCCTTTTCTCATATTATTCATAATTTTAGTTTGTGGTACCGGCAGGATTCGAACCTGCATGAGTTGTCAGTTCTTTGCATCTATGGATTGACCGTCCAATCATTGAGCATAGCGTCTACCAATTCCGCCACGATACCAATGCCCGGCTTTCCGGGCGTTTATTCATGCTATTTCGTTATTTTTAAAAACTCAGGGGCAATTCCATAAAGTGGTGTACGGCCATCCCATTTATCTATGAATTGCTTATAGAGTATTTCTTTAGTCAACCCACGTGATTGAATGATAGCCTGTTCTGTTTTTAATTGCTCCAATTCGTTGCGTTTCTTCTGCTCTGCAATCTGCTGGTCTAATACAGATATATTGGTATTCACCTCATTACGACTATCAATCTTCTCACGCACAGCCTTTGAAAATTCAAGCTGTGCAGAAAAAGTCAGCAATTGAAGCCCTCTTTTCTCAAATTCTTTATCCACAATCTGCTCCAACCGCTTTTCAAAAAGAAGAGAACCACCGTCAGCCATTAAACTGTCTGTCTTGTGCTTACGGCTTTCTTCTTTGATTAAATCATAAATACGAGGTTCAAGTATATTATCTTCAAGGCTTTGCATAAACCCGTCTTTTCCTGATTCTGTATCAGCTTTATCTATATGTTTGTTATCGAATACAACATCTATAGCTCTATTCTTGATAACTTTATAAGAATAAGTAGGACGTGCGTTAAATTCAGTGTTATCAGCAGCCTTCAATGTGACAGGTTCAGCAAATTCCCCTCTTTGGTCAAACAATGGAACTTGAAACAATTCAGTGCCCCATTCCCAAGTGGAAACTTTACCGGACACTACCTTAAAATCCTCTTTTCCTTGCTTCCCATAGTTCTCCATTAGAACACCGGCATAATTAGGGGCTACTCTTTCGCATGAAGCAAATACCACTAAGGTCATACAGACCAACATTAGATTAATCAATCTTTTCATTCTTCAAATTTTTAATTAGTTTATAAACGAAATAAATCACTGTGGCTGATATTATTACCACGCCCAGCCAAGCGTTGAGGTGATTGAATATTCTGTTTCCGATAGATACTCCGACTACCAGAAACAGAATTAAATAAATTTGCTTTCTCATTGTTACACCTCAATGATTACGATGTCAGGTGCAACACCTTTGATTGCTTCAACCTGTTTGTCAATCACCTTATTCTTGTATTCTTCAATGGCCTCATTCGCACCGGCAGAAACCAAAGAAAGGGAAACTTCCCGTCCGTCCACATCGGCGTAGATTTCAACTTCGATTTCTTCACAGGCAAAACCTTTGAAAAGAGGGATATTCAGTTTGAACGATTTTGGCAGATTGGAATCAACCACTTGAGAATAGTTATCCGTCTTGTTTCCGTTTTCCTCTTTACTACGTTCTATATCCTGGTTTACTTTCGCCTTGAAATTCTTCAAAGTAGAAACCAGCATCATGTTCTGTGATTTGTCTTTGAAGAAAGCACGGTGCATCTTGAAGAACTGGGATAACTTAATAGGTTCCCATTTCCTTTCCGCATTGATACCGAACTCCTGCATTTCCTTTGAAGCCTGTAAAACTCCACTAATTACTGTCTGGTAATAATTGGTTTCATCAATAGTCAAAGCCAGACACATCTTATCACGGTTCACAATGATATTGGCCGATTTCTGATTAATCAGTTCGACACGCTTTTCCAGCCATCTGAAGGGTGCTTCTATCGTTCCATTGATAACTACTCTCTCCGGTTCTTTCGGGTCAAGGGCTACGGATGCTTTACCTTCTCTCAATACTACTTCGATGGGGGTACCATTGTACTCTTTCGGTACTACCAAATTGATTTTGTTTTCACTCATGATTCTGTTCCAGTTTTACGGTTAATACTAAATACTGTCTTCTGCATTTCTTGTGGCATGATTGGGCGGCTATAAACCAGTTCACCTAACTTGTTGTAGAATCCTACCATCTTTTCTTTATGGTATAGGAATTTTGCACATTCTTCATTCTCGACGAACTCCGAACCTCTTTTGATGTGGTCCAAAAGTTCCTGTTTTTCTTCATTCAAAGGCTTTAGGCGTTCTTTGAAACTCTCCATAGCCTCTTTCTTCTCCATCTCGACATCGTTGATGGTGATAGATACCTCAGCCAATGTTTCTTTCTTCTGAGCCAGTTCTTCGGGGGTGAATCTGTGGGTGTAGCCGATTTTCTCCACTGCATCGGCGTTGTCCTGAAGGAACTGCCATCGTTCCTGCTCAGGAATGTCTTGTCCTAAAAATTTGTCCATAATTATCTATAACTTTTTACACCGAACCTATTATAAATCTTTTTAGCGGTACCCATACCATTATAAACAGGGATGAAACTTCTTTGTAAGGCCTTCTCTCTTTGATGAATGCCGCTTGAATTAGGATTAATTGACTTCTCTGGATTAAAGAATCTTGCTACATCTTGGGGAAATTTTCTTTTTTTCATAATCTCAAAATTTTAGATAAACTCTTTATTACGTTCGATTTCTTGTTGTGCAAAAATTAGCATCTGCTGTTCGTTGGCAGCATATCTTACGGTTTATAATCTCGTTTATATATCCATCTATATCCTCCAGCTGTTGAATGCTTTTTTACAGCACGCCATATGCCACCATGATGAATACCAGTCTGCCTTTCTGCTTCATTTGTTGAGGGATATTCATTAACAAAATTGCCGTCTAAATCCAACTGTACGACAGGTATAGAGCATTTACCATTTTTATTGGCATTACCTATTTTTTGAGAATGCTCTTTTGATAGATGTTTTCCATAAAAATGATGTTTTGCTCCTATTTTGCATTCACTCAATCTCTTTTTAGTAATCGGGTTATTTTGATTTTCCTTTATTGTTACCCATCTTAGATTTTCAACTCTATTATCCGTTCTATTTCCATTTATATGGTCTATACACGTCTTTCTTAATACATTTTCAATAAAGGCGGCTGCAACAAGCTTGTGAATAGGAATTGTTTTCCCTTTACTGTTCTTTTTTAAACAAACTGTTAAATAGCCATACTTATTAGGTCTTGGTTTGATACTAACTCCTTTTCTGAAAATAACTTGTTTATTTTTTAGATAAGGAGCATCATACCATCTGTCTTTTGACCTGACATTGCCTTTATTGGATACTTGGTAATATTCTTCATACCCTATAATATCCTTCCAAACTTCTTCCATAAGAATAGTTTTATAAAAATTCTTTATTATTTTCTATTGCCTGTTGGATATGGATTAAAAAATCACGTTCAGAACTACTTGGTAAGTAAATACCGGCCACAGATGCGCTCCAGTTACGAAAGCGGTCAATGCTCAAAGTCATTTCACCTGTTGTCAGTTCTGCAGAACTTCGCAGATAGGTTACTTCCTTGCCTTTCTTGTTGACCGTCTTTCTCTCAAACAAATCACGGTTGCAAGTCCTTTTGTAGAAGTCTATCTTTGCTTCATCAAGGCTGCAACCGTACTCACTGCCGAAATACCCTAAAAGCAGATGCAAATAGCTGTTCTGGGATAGCGTGCGGTTAGGGAGCTTCTTTCTCACTTCCACAACTGCATGCTCCTGGAACAGCTTGTTTACATAAGCCTTGAACTTGGGTATATCGTATTCATTCTTCAGATTGAATATGCTCATAGGCTAGAACGGTAAGTCATCTTTGGGATTTCCATTCGCATCTACATCAGGTGGAAACGCCTGTGCCATGGTTGGCGTTTGTGTCGGTGCCGGTTGCTGTGCTGGCACGGATGCTGGCTGGTGCATTGGCTGACGGCCTTCCAGTTTATAGCAGCGGATGGACACCATGCGTTTTAGTTGTCCGTCCTGATTTGTCCATTCCCGACCTTGCAGGGAAAAGGAAACCGTTATTACATCACCGGTTCTGAACTGGTCAAGTTCGGCACATTTGTCACCACTTACTTCAAGTGGCAGGACGTTCTCGTACTGGCTTCGTTCACCTGTATAGGGGTCATAGGTTGTGGCATCAAGAATAAATTCACGTTTCACAAACGGGTTGCCACCGCTTTTGGATGGGATTTCTTGGGGCTGGCCAATATAGACCAGCCGTCCGGTTATTTGATTAGGCATAATATATAGATAGAAGATTTGACGAATTAACTCTAATATCCATCAGAATTTTTCGCCGTTCATTTGTTATCAATGCGTAGGCACAATCTCTAGTAAGATAGGTCAGAAGTCCATTTTGTTCACCTCTAAGCTCATAAATCCTTCCATTGTATTCAATTTCATCCATTTATCTAGTCTTCTGCAAAAATTTTCTTATCGGTTATCAAATCTCTGTTGTCATTCAAGAACCGGATAAAGTCCTCACAATGATTTATAAGGATAGGTATATCCCGTGCCGGTACGAAAGTGTAGCTTTCAGTATAGGTTGATTTGAAGTCCGTAACATTATACTCAAATGACCTTACATCACTTCCGTTCTGCATCAGACAGTATGGATAAACCATGTGCTGCCAGTGGTCTTTGAACTTACCTACATAGTAACTTCCGGTAGTCTTGATGTCATGTACTGACATCGGCATCAGTTCATCTATATAACCATATAGAAGAACTCCTCCGAAGCATGTTGGCAAAACTGCTTCAACCCGTTGCTGGGTCAAGGCCCCTTTGTAATAGTCTGCAAACTCACGGCAGATTGAGATAGGGAAATCGAACTGACGGCATTTATAGGTGGCTCTCAGCCCGACCAATGTCTGTCTGCCATCCTGCATGTCTGACAATAGTCTTTCCACCTGTACCTTGTCTGATTTCCTGTTTTCAACCATACAGTCGACTACCTCATTGAAAGCCGTTCCCTTGTCGGCTGCTTCACTATCAAACGGGACACGGTTTATAGTGTCAATCAGGCTCTGAAACTGCTGCTGTCTGAACTCTTCGGGGGTATGTGGGGGATTCTCACTGAATCCCCAATACCTTTCCCAGATGGCATCACTTTTCAGATAGCTTGTAAAGGCATCCAAAAGTGTAGCATAGAACTTGAATTTAGGCTGCTTTGTCTGCATAAGTCTTTGTCTCTTTATCGAATACCAGCCCGAGAGCTTTTACTTTTGCTGAAAACAGATTTCTGGCCATATTCAAGGAACTGCCTACATGCTCAAACTCATTAATTCTTGACGCAAACTCATTTGCAGAACTGGCATCAGTAATAAGTTCGATGTTCTCTTTGATTTCAGCTATGACCTTATCATACCTTGCAGCTTCTTCTTTCTTTACCTGCAACATGCTCAGGTAGGGCATAATTACCTTTGCAGTGATAAAGTCGTTCTTGGCAGTGGGATTTCCATTCTTGTCAAGAATTGTAGGCACCTGCATCAGTCCCGGCAAATTGCAGGTGTTTTTCCCGTCATTTCTTGATGTGGGGTCAAATGTGATTGTACGCTTCTGCACACCGTTCTCATTGCGCATTTCCAGATACCCCAGCAAATCAAGTTCCGTAACAATAGAGTTGTACGATTTTTCTCTTAAAGCAGGTATGAACACGGTGTCGTCACCTTCTTTCCGAGTGTCACGGTGGGCCACAAACACTACGTTCTTGTTAAGTGATGAAAGGGTTCGTGTCATCCATGAGAACTCAGCGTTGATACCTCCCCAGTCCTTGATTTGCGGCTGTCGTGTACCGCATTTGTAAGAAATGATGAAATCCATCATCTTTCCGATGGTGTCCACAACTATTGTCTGATAGGCCGAAAGGTCTTCCTGCAATACCTGTTGTACATCCTGCCATGAACTTACCTGTACGATGTCTATACCGTCCAGATGTGCCATATTCACACGTTTCACACCATTGTCAAAGTCGAGCAGCAGCGGTTTCGGTGCGCTCAATGCTACTGTTGTCTTACCCATACCTGCCTGACCGTAAATCATCATCTTAACGGTGGAAGGAATTACTAATTCATTGGATTTCTTAATCAAACTCATAACGCAATAGTTTTAAAGTAATATATTAATACATCAATTTTGCATGTTTTATCACGTCCCAGGCATTACAAGCCCATCTGCTGTGTGGCACGCCTTCTTTGGTCTTGTATCTTATTCTTCCGGATTCGCACAACTCTTTCAGCCTTTTGAGACCGCCTACTATCGAAGCTGCTTCGTATTTCCCGAAAGACTTGTTGTTTAAGACGATTTTCAATACATCTTCGTTTATCATAAGCATTTTATTTTAAGCAGATAATTGCCGAAAAACCCGGATACTCTGTTGCTGATACCCGGTATTTCACGTCCATTTTGTTTTTAAGTGTCCCGATCAAGCGGAGGTCACGATTGCGGCGTGATGCTTCCAGTTTGATTCCGGTATGCCGTTTCTTGTCATAGGGAACCTTGTAGATGTCCCCTTTCTTCATTTCATCAAAAAGACGTACTGTCTGGTAGTTTTCGTCTACTGTAATTTCTCTAACCATAGTTTAAGTATTTGATTGTTTGCTGGCAGAACGGGACTTGAACCCGTGACTTCCATGCTAACCCTTACATGGTGTTCTACCGCCTGAACTATCTGCCAATAAAAATGCCGGACTTTCATAGCCCGGCATCTACCCATTTTCTATAACCCATAAAAACTAATCGACTAAGACAACCAGCGATTTGACCATGTTCTTGAAGTTGTCAAACTTCGATTCAATCTTTTTCTTTTCTTCCATATAATACAGCATTGATTTTTTGTATTCCTCTGATTCGCGTTGCAGATTCTGTGTGTATGCCACGAGTTCATCATGCGTCATACCCTGTAATTCCTCATTTGTTTTCATGTCTATTCTTTTTAATGTTCTTGATTTCGGTTTCTATCTCCTTGTCGAACAGCTCCCGTCTGTCCAGTTCCCTTGAGCGTGCCGCCAGAATGGCACTGATGTCCGCAAATTCATCGCAGATGCTCTTTATTACCTTTTGAAGCTCTTCCATCCTTATCCATTTTATAAGCGGCCCAGAAGCCAGTTATTACAAACCCTGAAAATCCAATCCAATAGACCGGATTCAAATCCTGATTGAAGTGCATTACCAGAACGGACAATGCACAGAGAAAAAGTTGTATTTTCATAACCGTGTGTATTAAATATCGTTCCCGTGGGCGTTCCGGTGGTTGCCTTACTGCTTATCAAAGGTCTGGTAAGCCACGGGTATATATAGTTCATGCTGGTGTCTAATCAGTGAAGATTGTCTTTGTAGCCGGCCTACGGCCACCTGCAATCGTATAAGTGTCTTTTTGTTATCTGTGTGATTCGTATGCTGCGTTTGCTTAGTGCAGCCCTTTACTCATACTCTTTTCACACAGCCGTTATCGCTACTCAGTCGTCCGTTTCACGTCAGGCTTAACGGTAAGCCTAAATTTCCATCATGTCAAAGAACCAATCAAGTAGAACCCTGCCCGATTCTCGCTATCGGTTGCCGTTCAGTCCGTCAGCAGGGTAGGTGAGTTACCAGTGCGTCACTGCCATGCCTTGTGATAACTGAAGGTTAATGTAGTCCATGCCATCATCTTCAGGCAGGTTGTATTCTTCAAGAAGGGCTTCGTATTTGTCCACCTCTTCAGTAAGTGCTTTGATGTATTCTTGCTTGCTGTCAGCATTGAAAGCCCTGCGTAAAGTTTCTTCATCTGCGTTGTAGGCGAAATTCAGGTCTTTGTTCAGCCCGTCAAGTTCTTCTTCGATTTCGTGGCGTGTCATAGTCATGCGATGTTTAAAAGGTTGTCAAATTTTATATTTCCATTGATAGCCACCAGCCGTTGTCGTTTTTCCGATACAGCAGCAATAGATGTTTGAAACACTTACACCTGTTCTTCGTGAGGCTTCATTCAAGCTCTTATATTCTGCTATAACTTCACCATCTATAATCTGCAAACATGCTTTTTGATTGTACATTGGTTTGCCATTTCTCAGCGTCTTGTGATAATGTTCTGTATTTTCGTGTGGTGTACACCATTCAAGATTTTCTAATCTATTATCCATTTTATCGCCATTGATATGATTGATATACTCTTTTCCTTTTACCTTTTGAAGAAATGCTTTTGCCACAATCCGGTGGACACTCTTTGTATAGCCAATTCCATTCTTATATATCGTTACCATGGCATAGCCATTTCCATTTTTTGATGGTGTAATTTCTTTGAATATTCTACCATCAGAAGAGACGAAATAATCTGTCTCTTCTTCATTGTTTGATTCGAGAACTATTCTTTTTATATCCATTATGCTATGTTCAATAAGTTGGCTTTTTTAAATGATCGCCAAGATTGTTTTTCGGTATCAAAGTATATTGCTACTGTGTCATTCTTCTTTCTGCTTTCACCTGATGTGGCTGGTATCAGATTTTCTTTCAGCGTGCCGTAGGCTTCACGAACAGAACCATCTACCTTTTTGAAGTAGAACTTTACGATTCTTTGCTTCATTGCAGCTTTCAGCTTCATGTTTGCCCAGGCGCATTTCATTGCTTCACTCATAGAGAAACCGTTTCTCTTTACCAACTGCCATGCAAGGCTCATAATCTCGTGTAATAAATTCTTTTTCATAATCGTGTGAGGGTTAGTTGTTTTTTACTATATTTGTTTCGTACCTAAGTTTCGATATGCAAATATAGATATAATATCTAATATTGCAATCTGTAAATCTAATTATATTTAGATATTAACTCTAATTAACGCGAAATATGGATTTAAAGGGCAGATTAATTGAATTTATTGAATATAAAGGTCTATCTGTGCAGTCTTTTGAGCTTCAGTGTAGTCTCAGCAATGGTGCTGTTTCAAAAATGGGTAATAATACAAGAAGAAGTACAATAGATAAAATATCTAAATCGTATCCAGAACTAAACACAAATTGGCTGCTCACAGGTGAAGGCAGTATGTTATTAAATGGTCTTGATTCAGTTCCTAAAAAGAGTTTTACTGAAGGTGTACCTTATTATAATGTGGATTTTATAGGAGGGTTTGATATTGTCTTAAATGACCAGACTGCAAAACCTGAATACTTGATAGATTTCAAGAAATACAATGAAGCTACTTGCTGGTGTAATGTTACAGGCCATTCAATGGAACCTGAGATAACTCATGGAGATATTATTGCGTTAAAGAAAATAGAAGATAAGTCTTTTCTTCCATTAGGTGAAGTGTATGCAATAGTGACAACCAACGGAATGCGAACAATCAAGAGATTAGGCCCTTCAACCGATCCGAAATGCTATACGCTGGTTCCTACAAATAAATCTCCGGAATATGGTATTCAGGAACTTCCTAAGAATATGATAGAACATATATATCAAGTTCTTGGCTGTATGAAAAGATTATAAATAATTTATATGAATTTATATATGGTAAATATTACTGCAGAACTAAATGACCAAAAGCGAAAAGTAGATTTTAATTCTTATGATATGAGTGTAAAAGAATTAATATCTATGGTCAATGACAATATTATAGATATTGCACCAGAATACCAAAGGCAATTTAGATGGGATGATTCTAGACAATCTGCACTGATTGAGTCTATTTTTTTAGGTATTCCTGTTCCCTCATTGTTTATGGCAACAAATAATGATGGGACTTGGGAGGTAATTGACGGGGTGCAGAGACTTAGTTCTATCATTAACTTCGCTGCAGATGCAATTTCTGCTGCAAGGGCCAAAATCAATCGGGATATTCCGCTTACTTTATGTGAATTAAAAAAATTGGAAAGTTTTAATGGTTTAAGATTCCCCGATTTACCTCGATCTCTCCAGATTGACTTCTTGTTGAAACCCATAAAAATTACGACATTAAGTGATAAAAGTGATAAATCTGTAAGATTTGATTTGTTTGAAAGATTAAATACAGGAGGAATTAAATTATCAGACCAGGAAATCAGAAGTTGTATTTATCGTGGAAGGTTCAATGATTTTATTAAAGCCCTTTCTGAAAATCCATCTTTTAATTCTGTAATAAAGCTATCAAAATCTTCTGAAAATGATGGAACAAAAGAAGAGTTGATATTAAGGTTTTTTGCTTATCTTAATGGTAGAGATAAGTTTGAACATAGCGTTGTTGGATTTTTAAATGATTATATGGAAAGTGCAAGCAGAAATTTTGATTATAATAATAATGAAAGAATTTTCTGTAGAACTTTTGAGGAGTTAGCACGGTTAGATCACGGAATAGTAAAAACAAGAACTCGTTCTGTTACCTCTATTATATTATTTGAAGCTGTTAGTGTTGGTGCTGCAGAAGCTATCAAAGAACAAGATCAGATTAATCTTGATGGTTTTTATCAATGGGTGATGAATAGAGATTTTAATAATCTTATAACGGGGGCTACCAATACAAAGAACCGTGTCAATTCTAGAATAGAATACTGCAAAAATAAATTTTTAGAAGAGAATGTTTAGTGACATTAATGCTGAATCAACTAGAAGATTAACAGAAGCCAAATCTTTAGTACTATTAATTAAAAATGAAGATTTGATGCGGTCATTAAATTTAGATTCTAAGGTACATAAAGGTGCATTCTTTGTGTTATTATATGGGGCTTTAGAATATACGATTACTGCAGTTGTGCAAAGATGTATTAGTATCTTAAATAAAAGACAATATGACATACATGCATTGAAACCAACATTATATTCGCTTATATTTCACAAAGAATGTAACGCTATAATGGATGCAAGGGATAAAAAATGGACTAAAAGATATGAATTATTTTCTCAGCTTGGAGGAACTAAAATAGCAAACATTGAAGATTGTTTGTTTCCTACAAGTATTGGCAATATAAAATATAGTCAATTAGAGTCCATCTGGAATACTTTTGGGATTACTCATGATGTCGTTACAGATGTAAAAATTAAAGGACGACTTGCAGCTTTAGCTGATAATCGAAATGCAATAGCACATGGAAGAGAATTGGCCTCTGTTATAGGAGGACGATATACAATCAGTGAAATAGAATGCATTTATAATGATATTAATACATACTGCAGTTATATCATTACAGTTTTTGAAGACTATATAACAAATGAAATGTATTTAATCGGCCATTAATAAAATTCTGTGTTATGAGAAAAATATTATTGACTATACTGGCAATATCATTGTTTGGCTGCGGAGGGAACAAGCCGTCCCAGGAACAGAAGGATAAAGCTGACAGATACGTCCAAAGTCTCGTGGATGCCGATATAGGAATCTACAAAGGCGAACTGACCGACGCAAACTTTCTCATCCTTGCCGTAGACGCTTATTCTGGAGCAAACTTTGATGCTTATGCACGTACATACCTGGAAGAAGCACAAGGTAAAGGACTGGAGATAAAAGGAGTCTATATTGTAGACATCAAGAACTGCCAGTTCGGCGATGGCTGGGTATCCGGTGACAGGATAGGGAAGGCATTCAAGTAGAAAAAATGTTCTAATGAGTATCCTTATTTAGCTTAAATTTAATCATAAACAACTGATACACAGTGATTTTATATTATTCTTAGATAATCATTCGTAATGAGTAAGTCGCGGGTTCGAGTCCCGCTTTCGGCTCCGACTTAAAACCGCTTATTCCATGGTGAATTAAGCGGTTTTTCTGTTTTCTATACTCATATTAAACACCCAGTACTATATTGGCGTCAATATTCAATTTCTGGCTGATTTCGCGGGCTACTTTCAAGGTCGGTTCACATTTACCGGAAATATAATCACTCAAGCGTGAAGGACTGACTCCGATTAATTTTGCTAAAGATTTCTGATTAAGTCCCATCTCATACATACGAAGTTTGAGGACATCAACCAGCGTTGGTTCTCCCAGTGCGAAATGCTCCTCAGAATAATCTGCAACGAGATTAGAAAGTAATTCTAACTCTATACTGTGAGGATTATCCAGAGGGGTTTCATCTGTAACCAGTGGAAGTAATTCCTCAACTCTTTTTACTGCCCAATCGTATTGAGCTTTTGTTTCTATCTTTGTCATGGCTCTTGGTTGATCGGTAATTGCCGATTCTGTTTAATTATAAAACTGAACAATCAGCTATCTTATCATACTCGGCATGAGTGCCTATAAAACGAATATAAACGAACTTTATAGTGAATTTTATCACTACAATCAGTCTGTAGCTATTGCCTTTGATATTGAATACATAATGTTGATTACCTATATTATCTACGCTATTAAAGGTCTTTTTTACGTCTGCAAAGCAAGTCCATTCGCTTCTTTTAACTATGGTAGTCCATTCTTGCAAAGCTACTTTTGCATCAGGATGCGCTTCTGCATATTCTTTTATAGCTTGTTCTGTAAATATTCTCATTAGATTCACTCGATTGTCATGTGGCAAAGATAAGAATAAAATTCTGATTTGTAAAATAAAATTCTATTATTTGGAATCATGGTAAGCACTTCTAAAACGCCTAAGCGTTTGCTTTCAAACGTAAAGGCGTTTAAGTTAAAACACAAAGGCGTTTAAGTTAAAACACAAAGGCGTTTTTTCAACCCTGTTTTAAAGGTTGAAAAGCCTATAATTTCTGGTCCGAAATAAGTCGGGCGATGCGTGTCTTGCTCTGCGCTCCTTTGGTAAGCAGGTACACATGCTTGTAGGCATCGCGGTTCAGTTCGGTAGGCGATCCGTTGATGAGGATGATGTTCCGGTCGTTGGCAAACTTCAGGATACCGTTCACGTTGTTCGGATGGAGCTTACCGATTTCGTCCATCATACAGTGCAGCTTGAAGTCCTTGAACTTGCGCGAAGCCCCTTCCTTGAACACGTTCAGCAACATGATGTTGATCATGGCTTTCACCAGGATGTCCGTACCTTCCGAACCCACGTTCGACAGCTTCTCTACGAAGCCCGTGTCGTTGTTGTTCTCGATGATGCGGAAACGCAGCTCGAATGAGTCGTACAGGCGGATGCTGTCGTAGCGGTAGGCGTGAATCTCCTTGATGAAGTCGCGGAGCAGGGCGATGGCCTCCTGCTTTACCAGCTGCTCGTTTTCCGACGAGAAGAGGTTGGTGCCCGGTGTGAGGTCATAGGCATGCTCGTTGTAGTACTTCTGGATGGCACGCAGACAGTTTACCACACGGTTGCTGCTTTCTTCCACCTTCATTTCGATGCACTGGATAACGCCCACGAAGTTGCACGTCTGGAATCCCTTGTTCACCTGACCGATGAGGTCCTGAATATCGTCTTCCGAAGCCGTGAGCATTGAGGTATCCATGCTGATGCGCTTGAAGATGTCGGAGTGCTCGTTGTTGATGCGGCGGACGAATTCGCTGATTTTGTTCTCTTCCACAAAGTCGTGCAGTTCCTCGGCAAAGCGGATGTACTCCCAGTCCTCGGTAAACTTGGTCTTGAACTTGAAGGTATTCTCCTCGTCGAAGTGGCCGGTAAAGAGATTCACCTCCTTGCGCAGACGGTTTTGCAGCGTCATGTACTGGCTGTCCGTGCGGCCCAGTTCGTCAATCAGTTCCAGGCAGGTGCGCGGCGTGTGGATTTCCAGCGTGACGGGGTTCTCGGGATTGAAAATATCCCGATGCGGCTTGTACCAGTCGTAGGCCGAAATCTTGCTGTACGCCTCCAGGTTGGCCTGAAGCTGTGTCACTTCCTTCTCTGCCTGCTGCAGTTCCTTGTTCAGGGCATCAATCTGCTCCTGCAAACCCGAGGTTTCCCGTCGCAGGTTGTCCTTTTCCTGGCTGAGCTGGCGTTTCTGTTCCTCCTGTTCACGCTTCCATTCCGGAATGTGGTCGATGAGGTCGCGCTTATCCTTCTGGTACTCGATGAGCAGGGTGGCGTGCTCCTTGATGAACTGCAGTTCCCGGTCGATATCGCGCAACTGACTGCTAATCTGTTGCAGACGTTCGGTGTCGGCCCCCTGCGAGTGCAGTTCCTGCTTCATCTGGCGCTCGTATTCGGCTTTCTCCGTGGCGATGCGCTGCTGTTCTTCCTTATCCTCCAGGCGGATGCTGCCGGCCTGTGTATCCTTCTCGTGCGCGATGTCCTGCTGCACTCGGTTCCATTCCTGCTTCAGCTGGTTCAGCTTCTCGCTCTTTTCGCGGTTCAGGTTGTTCAGTTTGCCGTCAATTTCCTTCAGTTCTGCGGCGATGCGTTGCTTTTCCTCTTCCAGTTTCCGGAGTTTGGCAGTACGTTCGGCTTCCGCCTTCTTCTTCCAGTCGTCCAGGTCGAGCATATCCTTCTGGTACTGCTGTTCCAGTTTCTCCAGCTCGTATTCCTGCACGGCTATCACGTCTTTCTGTTCCTTGATGCGCGGCTGGTATTTGGCTTTCAACTGCTCTTCCAGGGCCTCTTTCTCCTGTTGCAGACGGAGGGTTTCAGCCTGAATTTCCGCCAGTCGCTTGATGCCCTTGTCATGTTCCGCCTGATAGTCGTCGATGGAGCGGATGTGGCGCTCGATGTCTTGCAGGGAGATGGAGATGCCGTAGAACGACGTACCCTCGTCTACAATCTTCGGCGAGAGGTTGGTCTGCCAGAGGATGGACTCGTCGCACAGCTTACCGATGTTTTCTTCCCATCCTTTCTTGTGCTCTTTGAGCCAGCCTTGCAGGGTGCTCTTGCTGTTTTTCAGGAAGGTCTCCAGTTCGTCCATACGCGGGCGGAGTTGCAAGTGCTCGGCTTGCAACTGCATCAGTGCCTCGTCTTTCTCCTTCAGTCCCTTCTGCAACTCTTCTTCCCACTTCAGCGTGAGTTCCTTGATGATGAGCTGGGCGTTGTTGATGCGGTTCTTCTTGCTCATGTGCAGACCCGTGTACGACTGGATGCGGTGTTTCAGCTCCTCCTGCTCGGCTTCGAAGAAAGTCTCCTTGCGGCACAGCTGCATCTGGTAGTCGAGGGCGGTCAGTTCGTTCTGCTTGCTGCTACGCTCCGGATGCAGTTGCTGGGAGAGTTGTTCGTATTCCTGGTAAAGCGCTTCGGTAGCCGCTTCGTGCTGACGGCGGGCTTCTTCGATGCGGGCATTGAACGTGTTGTTCAGTCCCTCAAGCTGCTTGATTTTGGCCTCGTGGATGCGGTTCCACTGCTCGTCGAGGCTCTGGATGAGCGACTTGTACTTGGTAGAGATTTCTGTGTAGTGCGAGGTAAGGATGCGCTGCTCTTCCTGCAATCCCTGCTGCTTGTTCTTCCACTCCTCCTTGCGGGCCGAACGCTCCATGATTTCTTCTATCTGGCGGCGGGCATATTCCTTTTCCTTCTGCTGTGCCTTTTGCAACTCGTTGTTCAGGATGGCCAGTGCCTCCTGCATCTTGTCGCAGCGCTGGCGCGACTGTTCCTGCAACTCCTGACGGCGGGTGAGGAGGGCGGTACGTGCCTTCTCAGCCTGGTGCTTCTGTTCCTCGGCCTTGGGCAACTGGCTTTCGGTAAGGCGGTAGGTAGCGGCCAGTTCGCGGCAACCCTGCACGAGGGCGGTCTGCTGGCGTGACACCTGTGCCGAGAGGGAGGTGATTTCTTTGGCCTGTTTCTGCGTTTCGCGTTTCTGGAACTCTTCGATGTCGCGCAGACGGGTTTCGAAGTTCTTCAGGTGCTCCTTGTAGGTGTTCAGGTCGATGGCGGTCTCGTCTTCGTTGATGGACGAGATGATGGTCTTCTTGATGAACTCTGCATCGAGTTTTGAGTTGAGGAGCACGTTCTGTATGGTACGCGGAATATTCTGGTACTGCTTGCTCTCCATGAGCGAATAGCGGCTCATTTCGGGACCTGCCCCGTTGCCGTAAAGGATGTTACGGTATTCGTCGTAGGTATAGATGATGCGTGAGTAGTCCACTCCATACTGGTCGAGGGCGGCACGGATACGGTCGTTGCCGCTGTAGGCCGTGCGGTTCTCGTCGACAAAGAACTCCATGCGGTAGGGCGAGTCAATGAAACGGTAGCACACGCGGCCCATCGACTTGAAGCTCAGGATGCAGAACGCTCCCTGCTCGGTGGTTACCTCGTAGATGATGTAGGAGTTGGAGTAGGGGAAGTAATATTCCGTGTAGCTCTGCTTCTCTACGGGGATACCCAGCTTCTGGGTGTCGGCGTTGTAGAAAAACAGGATGGCGCGCAGTACGGTACTTTTTCCCACTCCCTGCGTGCCGATGAAGTGCACATTCCCGTCCAGGTAAATGTCGTCGGCATAGGGAATGTTGGCGCTGTTGATAAAGATGATTCTATTCAGGTTTCTCATTGTCTTCCGTTTCAGTGTCGTCGTAAATTTGGATACTTTCAATCAGGCGTTCCAGGTAGTGCCAGGAACTCATCACCTTGTAGGTGTTGGTCTTCTCGTTCTCCAGCTCCAGAAAAGACTCCTTGGTGAGCTGGCGAATCAGGTTGTCGAGCACGTCCTTGCGCACGTCCTTGTCGGAGAAATGCTTGCGCAGCCCGTCGAGCTTGTTTTGCAGCATCACGTTGATGTTGGCCTCCACCAGAATCTGTTCGGGCTGGAAGCGGAAACCTGCACCGAAAGTCTCGTCGTAGGTCTTGAACAGGTCGAGCACGTCAATCCAGTAGTAGGCACGCATGATTTTCTGTTCCAGTGTGGTACGCGGTTCCACGCGCGAGAAGTAAAAGTATTCGTTGCCCCGTTCCAGGGTGTAGCCGATTTGGGCGAAGTAGACCGAGAGCGCTTCGAAGTGGTCGTCTATCTGGTCGTACATGTCGCGTACGGTTTCGTTGCAGCTGTTCGAACTGATGAACTGTCCCTTCTGGAGGCAGTCGAACAAGGCCGCAGTATTGTCAGGTATATGTATGTTCAGTTCCATAAGTCAAATGTATAGGGATGAATGGGTTACGAGTTGGCCGGATACACCTTGGCATATTCGTACTGGTGATACAGGCCGAATGCCTCGCTGATGCGGAGACGGTTTTCGTAGAGCGACACCATCTGGCAGAACAAGGTGGTGCGTTCCTGCTCGTCCACTTCGCGGGCGAAGGTGTAGTGCATCAGGTAGTGGAAGAGGTCTTCTTCCGGAGCCGACGCATCGTTCCAGCGGGCCTGTGCCTGCGCCTGGATGTAGTCGCTCAGGGTTTCCTCCAGGTCGATGACCTCCTGGTACATGGCCTGCGATTCCATGTCCTCCTCGCTGAAGGCGCCCGCCTCGTTGCTGCGGATAATCTCGCGGTACTGCAGGTTGCGCAGCACTTTCAGGATGACAGGACGTGCCTCGTCGGTACTCAGGTAGGGCAGTGACAGCTTGAACGAAGACGGCACGCTGCCTTCCACCAATACGGAATGTTCCCTTTCGAGCACTTCCGAGAGGTTGCTTCGCGAACGCAGCTCAAACTGGTCTTGCAGGTACTTCACCTTCCGGATTTTCTCTACCAGAATCACCTGGCTCTTAATCTGGTTCAGGTAGTTGATGATGTCTTGCTGGGCGCGGATGAGGCTGTGGGCCGAGAGCTGGAGCTCGCTACGCAGTTCCAGCAGGATGCGGTTCAGTTCCTCGTCGGTAGCCTGCTGGAAAAACCGCCGTTCCTCGTGCAGGATGAGGTTTTCGGTGGTATCAATCAGCTGCTGGATGTGAATCCGCTTCTTGTCCAGGTTTTCCAGTTTGGCAATCTTTATCTGGTAAGTCGGTTCGTGCTTGAACGCATTGTCGATGCTGCTCTGCAGGTTCATGATGTTGCGGATGGTGGTACGTGCAATCTTCTGGAAGGTAATCTTGATGTTGCGCACATAGCTCTCCTTGCGCGAAGCAATCTGTTCCTTCTCGTAGTAGTCCATCAGTTCGTGCAGGAAGGCAATGTTCTCGTCGATGATGGCCGTGTTGATTTCCTCGTTCGCTTCGAGGAGCAGTTCGAAAAAGTCGAGGAAGCGGGCATCCAGTTCCACGAAGTTGCCGTTCTGGCGGATGACTTCTTTCTCTATGAGCAGTTTCAACCGGTTTTCATCGTCCTTGAGCAGTGCCAGTGCGTCGGAATAGCGGAAACTCAGCGTCTTTCGTTTCTCGAACATTTCCGTGAGCAGTCCCCTGGCCGCCGCAATGGTATTGATAATTTCGTGAATCGATCGGAATATATACATAGTCTAGTTGAAAATTCGGGCAAAGTTATAATTTGCCCGCCAATTTTCCTAATGTTCCGAAGCGATTTTCCCCCTCTTGCGGAGTGCTTTTCAGGGAGGAAAGAGCAGGTTCCAGTACTTCCCTGTCAGTACTTCAGTACTTCTTAGGCAGTATTTGAGTACTTCTCTGAAAGTACTGCAGTACTCCCTTGGCAGTACTGGCTGGATGAAAGATGATGGTGCTTGTTTGATGGAACGGGAGTCTTATTCCTGACTTACAGCAGCAAACACGGGGCGGAGCTGCTGGCTTTCGGTCTCGAAGCCGTACCAGTAGCAGCGGCCTTCTTCGGGAGCAGGAAGCTTGCACAGGCGGAGGTCGTCGCGGTACGTACCCGTGCACACCGTCCACGCTTCGGGCGGAGTGACGTGCTTTGTGCGTACCCGTTCGGCCGGCTCTTTCTTGAGTGACATGCCGGCTTCAATCCATGCCCGACTCATGGCGGTCAGGAAATGAGGGTAGTGCTCCTTGCAGAAATGGTAGAGCAGGATACCCCGTCGCTCCAGTCCCATGGGCTGGTCGATGACCCCGATTTGAATCAGGTGATCCAGGAAACGTGTCAGAAAGCCGGGCTCTTCCACAATCAGACGGCGGGTGATTTCCTGCCAGGCCGGTGCGTTGTAGAATCCGTCGAGCAGACGCGATAGCTGGCGGGCTGTCTGTAATTCGTCGGGGGTGATTTCACGGGTCTGGAGCACTTCGTAAGGGGGAAGGGGAGAATAGCAGATGCCAAGCTCTTCGGCCCGGCGCCGCATCTCCGTACCCGGCAGCAGTTTCAGAGATTCCAGCTGGATTTCTCCCGCACGGTATTCGGCCAGCGTGCGTACGTCGTCGAAAATCTGTGAAAGGTGATACAGCGGCAGTCCTGCAATCAAATCGGCGTGCGTTTCCATGTTGTCCAGTGCGCAGAGGTAACGCAGACCCTCCAGTGCATCGGCCAGTTTGCCGGCTCTCCGGCTGACGGTAAGCACTTCTTCGTGCAGGCTTTGGATACCTGCTTCCAGGTGAAGCAGTCCCTTAGGCATGGAAGCCAGTTCCTTTTTCAGTTCTTCCGAAAGCAAAGCCGGATGGATTTCCAGGTGGAAACGCATGTCGGGGAACTCACGGAAGAGGTCGAACAGGGCTTTGGCCCGGTGGCTCTGGTAGTTGAATGTACGGTCGAGTACCCGGATGTTACGGATGCCTTTCTCGTGAATCAATCGGACACGTTCGCGGATAGCCTCGACGGAAAGCGTACGGACTGGCTTTTCTCCTCCGCTCACACAGAATGCGCAGGTGTTGAAACAGCCGCGGGTAGTTTCCAGTTGCACGAACGGCTTGCTCCAGTTGAAGAACGGACTTTGTTCGGGATTCACCAGCTTGTCGAAAGCCATTACACGTGAAAGTCCGTTGTCATGATATTGTCCTTCCGCATCCAGAAAGCAGAGTCCCGTGATGCGGGTCCATTCCTTCGGTTGCTGCCAGCAGGCGAGCCATTGCGGAAAAGTCTCTTCACCTTCTCCACGGAACACGCAGTCTACAAAGCGGTTGGTGCGCAGGAAGTCTTCGTTGTGTCCCAGGAACTCCGGACCGCCCAGTGCCACCACGCAACGGGGCAGCATGGCTTTCACCCGACTGATGACGTGCATGAGCACTTCGTGGTTGAACAGCCAGCAGGTAGCTGCCAGAATATCCGGTGCCTGACGTACGACTTCTCCGGCTGTCATGCCCGGATTTTCGTTGATAGTAGCCGACACCACTCCCCATTCCAGGGACGGGTCGTGCATGACTTGTGCGTGCAAGGCCGGAAGGGCCAGTGAGGCGTGAGCGTACGAGCTGTTCAGGTCGAGCCAGAGAATTTTCATGGGTAAACGGGAATCAAGTGATGAATGAATAGGACAAAGGAAAAGGATTTGCAAGCCGATGAGAAACCGGACTGCAAATCCTTTATGGTGACGGGACCCTTCCTTTACGGAAAATGCCCGGTACTGTTTTTTAGATTACGTACTGTGAACTGATAGATTCGTTCGACATCACGCGGCGGATAGTTTCAGCAAACATGTCGGCGATAGACAACTGTTTTACCTTAGCGCAGCGCTGTGAGTAAGGAATACTGTCAGTGAATACAATTTCTTCCAGCTGAGAGTTCTGTACACGTTCAGAAGCCAGGCCAGACATTACACAGTGAGAAGCGATAGCGCGTACAGAGCGTGCACCTGCTTCTTTCATGATGTCGGCAGCCTTGGTGATGGTACCAGCTGTATCCACCATGTCGTCAATCAGAATTACGTTCTTGTCTTTTACGTCACCGATAATCTGCATGGAAGCTACTACGTTTGCTTTTTCGCGTGTCTTGTGGCACAATACCAAAGGCACATCCAGGTATTTAGCGTATGTGCTGGCACGTTTTGAACCACCCACGTCAGGAGTAGCGATAACCAGGTCTTCCAGGTTCAGTGACTGGATGTAAGGAGCGAAGATGGTAGACGCATACAAGTGGTCAACCGGAATATCAAAGAATCCCTGAATCTGGTCAGCGTGAAGGTCCATGGTAATCAGACGGTCGATACCTGCTACGCTCAGCAAGTCGGCTACCAGTTTCGCACCGATAGACACACGCGGTTTGTCCTTGCGGTCCTGACGAGCCCATCCGAAGTAAGGAACTACGGCAATGATACTCTTGGCTGATGCACGCTTGGCAGCGTCAATCATCAGGAGGAGTTCCATCAGGTTGTCTGAGTTAGGGAAAGTGGACTGTACCAGGAATACATGCTGTCCACGGATTGATTCTTCATAGGAAACTGCAAATTCGCCGTCTGCGAAATGAGTAATGTTCATGTTACCAAGTTCACAGCCCAGGCTGTTACAGATTTTTTCTGCAAGGTATCTCGAGTTTGTACCAGAGAATACCTTAAAAGGTGATGTTGCGCTCATTGTAAAAATAGATAATATTGCCTTATTTTCTGCAAAAGTACGCCATTTCTTTAAGCCGGACAAACGTTTCCGGCAGAATTTTAGCGAATGACTCAGTCGGCCAGTCGCTTCAATTTTCTGAAATGAGCGATAAGTTCTTGATAATTGTAGTCTGAAGCGGGGTCAAACTTGTTCCAGAGCCCTCCTAAGATAGCGGCTCCCCCGAAACCGAAATCCTTCACCTGAAGCAGGTTGTTCTCGTCTACACCTCCCAGGGCAATGACCCGTTTGTCGATAATGCCTTTCTCGGCAGCTTCACGAATGGATTCCGATGTGAAGGCCGATGCATAGCCTTCCTTGGAGATGCTGTCGAATATCGGGCTGAGGAATACGTAGTCGCACATTTTCTTGTCGGCCATCACCTCGTCGAAGGTATGGCAGGATGCACTCACGTGTCCGGTATAGTTGTCCGGAATCAGCGGATTGCGATGGCTCAGGTGAATGCCCTTAAGCTTGTATTCTTCTTTTAAATAAAAATGGTCGTGTACGACAATACGCTTGTGGTATTTCTCGGGAATGAGGGTTAGCAGACGCTCCGCATAAACCGGAGCCGTGTCGGGTTTACGCAGATGGAGTATGTCCAGTCCCTCGTCGAACAGAGTAGTAATGATCTTGTCTTCCTCTACAAAATAAGTAGGGGTTGTTATCAATATTAACTTCATGCGGTTACACAAATTGTGGCGCAAAGTTAGTAACGTCTTTGTAATATTCCTAATGCCTGTGAATATTTATTTTTGAGGGGACTGAAGCGCTTTGACATTTTAAGTGAAATGCCGGAGCGTTTTATCTGAAATGCCTTGGTGTTTCATGCAAAACGCTTCGGTGTTCTGCTTAAAACGTCAAGGTATCTTGAAAAGAGATTATAAATGCTTTTTATGTATTTGATAATTAATGATTTATGGGCTATTTAAAAAATGTATGTCTCATTTTTTATCATTCAACAAATTACGGCTTACTTCTGCAAAAGTTCGGACATCTATCACTCTAAAACGTGAATGTTTGGACCGGATGTCGATATTTTCGTATTTTTGCAATAATTTAATAGGTGAGGGCTTATTTTTCGGCTCCTCCTGATTTATTTGTACTGATATGATCCAGATTTTAGTGATTGATGATGAAGATCCCATCCGCAACCTGCTGGCGCGCATGATTGAGCTGGAAGGCTACAAGGTGTGGAAAGCGAGTGACTGCCAGAGTGCATTGAAACTGCTGAAAGCACAACCGTTTGATGTGGTGCTTTGTGACGTGTTTCTCCCCGATGGAAACGGAGTCGATTTCATTCGGGAGATAAAAAAACATCGTCCGGAAGCGGAGGTGATTCTGCTTACCGCTCACGGCAATATTCCGGATGGGGTGCAGGCCATTAAGAACGGGGCATTTGATTACATAACTAAGGGAGATGACAACCGCAAGATTATTCCGACAATCAGTCGTGCGGTGGATGAGGTAGAAAAAAAGAAAGGAAAGGTCGCTCCTCCCGTATCCTATTCGTTTGATTCGATTATCGGAAGTTCCAACGGACTGAAGCAGGCGGTTGCGCTGGCCCGGAAAGTGGCCGATACGGATGTGCCGGTGCTGCTCACGGGTGAAACCGGTACCGGAAAGGAAGTGTTCTCCCACGCTATCCATTACGCGAGCCCTCGCAGTCAGTATCCTATTATGGCCATCAACTGTTCGGCTTTCAGCAAAGACTTGCTGGAGAGTGAGCTCTTTGGTTACAAGGCCGGAGCCTTTACCGGAGCCATGAAAGACAAGCCCGGCCTGTTTGAAGTGGCAAATCACGGTACGGTTTTTCTGGATGAAATCGGTGAAATGGCCTTCGACCTGCAAGCGCGTTTGCTGCGTGTGCTCGAAACCGGAGAATATATTAAGGTGGGAGATACCAAGCCAACGAAGGTGGATGTACGTATCATCTCGGCCACTAACCGCGATTTGAAAAAGGAAATTGAGAACGGGCATTTTCGTGAGGACCTTTATTTCCGCTTGTCGGTGTTCCAGATTCATCTGCCTCCGTTGCGTGAGCGGAAAGAAGATATTGAAATGCTGGCAGAGACTTTCCTGAAACGCTTCTCTACAAAGTTGAAGAAAGAAATCAAGGGGATGACTTCCGAGGTGGTGGACATACTGAAAGGAGCTGAGTGGCGGGGGAATATCCGCGAACTGAAGAACGTGATGGAGCGCAGTGCCATTGTCTGCGATGAAGAAGTGACCGTGCAGGACTTGCCGATTGACTTGCAATGTGCCGGAATGGACGAAGAGCAGGGTAAGGAAGAGTTTGAATTGGCAGTGATTGAACAGAAACATATCACGAAAGTGCTGCAATATACCAGGGGAAACAAAACAGAAGCGGCGCGTCTGCTGAAAATCGGCCTGGCCACGCTTTACCGTAAAATAGAAGCTTATCATATTTCCGTATAGGAATGTTTTTATCATTTTGATATTTCAAAATAATAGTGAGCCTTCTCAATTTGAGAAGGCTTTTTTTGTGCCTTTTTCTTTTACTATTTTTATAACAATTAGATTATCAGTTGATTATGAATCTCCTTTAAATTGTGGCATACCATTTGCCCTACGTATGCCGTGAATTTAACTGATTGTTTATCGAAAAAAAGAAAAAACTATGGAACTATTTACAGTGGGATTTTTAATCTGTTTGTTAGGCGGCCTCGCCTGCTTCTGGTTGTTTTATAAATGTATTGACTGGTTTGAACGAATTTGAAAGGAGAAACTTTTATGTATACCGCATTATTTATTGTGAGTGTCATCATGTTCGGCTATTTGATGTATGTGCTTGTGAAGCCGGAGAAATTCTGATAAAGTAGATATTGATTAATTCTGGGTATTATGAATACAGAAATTTTAGGTGTTGTAGCGCAAATTGTTCTGATGATAGTGCTAAGCTATCCGCTTGGAAAATATATGGCGAGAGTGTATAAGGGTGAAAAAGTCTGGTCGGATTTCATGCAGCCGGTAGAAAACCTGATTTTCCGATTCTCAGGTATCCATCCGCAAGAAGAAATGAACTGGAAGCAGTTCTTGAAAGCTTTGCTGGTGGTGAACCTGTTCTGGTTTATCTGGGGTATGATACTGCTGGTGATTCAGGGCAGTCTTCCGCTTAATCCAGATGGAAATGGCGGACAGACGGTGCATCAGGCTTTCAACACCTGCATCTCTTTCATGGTGAACTGTAACGAGCAGCATTATAGCGGAGAAAGCAACCTGACTTATTTCACGCAGTTGTTTGTCATTATGCTTTTTCAGTTTATTACAGCTGCCACCGGTATGGCGGCCATGGCAGGCATTATGAAAGCGCTGGGTGAAAAGACGACCAAAACTATCGGAAACTTCTGGAATTACCTTGTGCTGAGCTGTACACGTATCTTGCTGCCGCTTTCACTGGTAGTGGGCTTTATACTGATAACGCAAGGCACTCCGATGGGATTCGACGGAAAGATGGAGATAACGACGCTCGAAGGGGTTACACAGCATGTGTCGCAGGGGCCTGCTGCCGCTATCATTCCTATTAAGCAGCTGGGTACGAACGGAGGCGGATATTATGGGGTGAACTCTTCGCATCCGCTGGAAAACCCTACATATCTTTCTAATATGGTGGAATGTTGCTCTATCCTGATTCTGCCGATGGCCATGGTATTTGCCTTTGGCTTCTATGTGAAGCGCAGGAGACTGGGATACAGTATTTATTGTGTCATGCTGGCCGCATTCCTCATCGGGGTATGTGTTAACGTGCCTGCAGAGATGAAAGGAAATCCGCGCATGGATGCCATGGGTATTGCACAGGATAACGGAGCCATGGAGGGCAAGGAAGTACGTCTGGGAGCCGGAGCCACCGGTTTGTGGAGTGTGGCTACCACGGTGACTTCCAACGGATCGGTAAATGGCATGCATGATTCTACCATGCCGGTTTCCGGTATGATTGAAATGCTGAATATGCAGATTAACACGTGGTTTGGCGGGGTAGGCGTAGGTTGGATGAACTATTTCACCTTTATCATCATCGCAGTGTTCATCAGCGGCCTGATGGTAGGGCGTACGCCTGAATTTCTCTGCCATAAGGTAGAAGCCCGTGAAATGAAAGTGGCTTCCATGGTGGCCCTTCTTCATCCGTTTGTGATTCTGGTGGGTACGGCACTGGCTGCTTACCTGTATGTACATGCACCTGAATGGGTGGAAAGCGAAGGGGGATGGCTGAACAATCCCGGATTCCATGGCCTGAGCGAAATGCTGTATGAATTTACTTCAGTGGCAGCTAATAACGGTTCTGGCTTTGAAGGTCTGGGCGACAATACCTGGTTCTGGAACATCTCTTGTGGCATCGTGCTTATCCTGAGCCGCTTCATTCCGATTGTGGGTCAGGTAGCCATCGCCGGTTTGCTGGCGCAGAAGACATACATTCCGGAAAGTGCCGGCACACTGAAAACAGATACCGTGACTTTCGGTGTCATGACATTTGCAGTGATTTTCATAGTAGCCGCCTTGTCATTCTTTCCGGCACATGCCTTGAGTACAATTGCAGAACACTTTAGTTTATAAGAGAAAAATACTGAAACGTATCATTGAAGAAGATACGATAACAACGAAAGAAAAAAGATATGAAAAATAAGAATCATACTTCCCTGTTTCAGAGGGAACAAGTCATGGAAAGCTTGAAGCAGTCGTTCGTCAAGCTGAATCCCAGAATCATGGTGAAGAATCCCATCATGTTTACGGTAGAAGTTGCTACCTTAATCATGCTGGTTGTTACACTCTATTCGGCCACTCATACCTCACAAGGTTCATTTGTATACAATCTCTGGGTGTTTGTCATTCTGTTTCTCACTTTGCTGTTTGCCAATTTTGCTGAAGCCATAGCCGAAGCTCGTGGTAAGGCGCAGGCCGACAGTCTGCGAAAAACCCGTGAGGAAACTCCGGCCAAACTGATTGTCGACGGTAAGGTAAAGACCGTGAGCAGTTCGCAGTTGAAGAAAGGAGATGTTTTTGAATGTGAGGCGGGCGATGTGATTCCGGCAGACGGTGAGATTATCGAGGGACTGGCTTCCATTGATGAGAGTGCCATTACCGGTGAGTCTGCTCCGGTTATCCGCGAAGCCGGAGGCGACAAGAGCTCCGTTACCGGAGGTACCAAAGTGTTGTCAGACCGTATCAAAGTGACCGTGACTACACAGCCGGGCGAAAGTTTTCTGGACAAGATGATTGCGCTGGTAGAAGGAGCAAGCCGTCAGAAAACACCGAATGAAATAGCCCTGACCATATTGCTGGCTGTATTTACGCTGGTATTCCTGATTGTGTGCATTACACTGAAGCCGATGGCCGACTATTCTCACACCGTGATTACGATTGCTGCTTTCCTTTCTTTATTTGTGTGTCTGATTCCAACTACCATCGGAGGGTTGCTGTCGGCCATCGGTATTGCCGGGATGGATCGTGCTCTGCGTGCCAATGTAATCACCAAGTCGGGTAAAGCGGTAGAAACGGCCGGCGACGTAGATACATTGCTGCTCGATAAAACCGGTACCATCACCATCGGCAATCGTAAGGCTACTGCCTTCTATCCGGTGGCAGGTCTGGATAAGCATGCGTTCGTAGAAGCTTGTCTGCTTTCTTCTGTTTCCGATGATACCCCTGAAGGAAAATCCATTATCGAACTGGGACGTGAACTGGGAGTACGTATGCGTACGTTGCCTACCGAAGGAGCCCGCATGATTCAGTTTACCGCCGAGACCAAATGTTCTGGTATCGACCTGAAAGATGGAACCGAAATCCGCAAAGGTGCCTTCGATGCCATTCGTCGCATAGCACTGGAGGCCGGTAATGAATTTCCGGAAGAGACGGAAGATATCATCCGGAAGATTTCTGGCAATGGCGGAACCCCTTTGGTGGTCAGTATCAACGGGCAGATTGCCGGTGTCATAGAATTGCAGGACATCATCAAGCCGGGCATTGAAGAACGCTTCGAACGCCTGCGCAAGATGGGGGTGAAAACGGTAATGGTGACCGGTGATAACCCGCTGACTGCAAAGTACATTGCCGAAAAAGCCGGAGTGGACGATTTCATTGCTGAGGCCAAACCGGAAGACAAGATGAACTACATCAAGAAGGAGCAGGCTGCCGGTAAGCTGGTAGCTATGATGGGCGACGGCACGAACGATGCGCCGGCACTGGCACAGGCCAATGTGGGTGTGGCCATGAACAGCGGCACGCAGGCTGCCAAAGAAGCCGGCAACATGGTCGATTTGGACAATGACCCTACCAAGCTGATTGAAATTGTGGAAATCGGCAAGCAGTTGCTGATGACTCGTGGCACACTTACTACCTTCTCTATCGCCAACGACGTGGCCAAATATTTTGCCATCATCCCGGCTTTGTTCATGGTGACCGTTCCACAGCTGGCTCCACTGAATATCATGGGGCTGCACAGTCCTGAAAGTGCCATCCTTTCTGCTATTATATTCAACGCCCTCATCATTCCGATTCTGATTCCGCTGGCTCTGAAGGGAGTGGCTTATAAACCGATTGGCGCGAGTGCCTTGCTGCGCCGCAACCTGCTGATTTATGGAGTGGGGGGGCTTATCGTGCCTTTCATCGGAATTAAACTAATTGACTTATTTGTAGGATTATTTTTCTAATAAAACGGACAGTTATGAAAAACTTTATAAAATCAATTCGCATTACCATTGCATTCTGTATTCTTTTCTCTGTATGTTATGTGCTGATACTATGGGTTTTCGGGCAGTTCTTCGGCCCGGGAAAAGGAAACGCAGAAACGATTACCCTGAACGGGAAAGTAGTAGGCGCGGCCAATGTGGGCCAGGCCTTTACCAAGGATATTTATTTCTGGGGGCGCCCTTCGGCTGCCGATTATAAGGCAGATTCGTCAGCTGGCTCCAATAAAGGACCTACCAACGAAGCATATCTGGCAGAAGTGGAGGCACGGGTAGATTCTTTCTTGGTACATCATCCTTATCTGGAGCGTAAGGATGTGCCGGCCGAGATGGTAACTGCCAGCGGTTCCGGCTTAGATCCGCACATTACACCAGCTTGTGCATACGTGCAGGTGAAGCGCGTGGCCGAAGCACGTGGCATGAATGAGGAGACCGTGAAGGCGCTTGTCGACAAGATGGTTGAGAAACCATTCCTCGGCTTGTTTGGAACAGAAAAAGTCAATGTATTGAAACTGAATGTGGCTTTGGAGGAAGCAAACCCCACGGTGAAATAAACGGATGAGTCCGTTCGTATCCTTGACATTCCGGACATGGAGTGTCGGGGATTTTTATTCGGGGGATTTTGATATGGGCTCTATCGAAATGAGATGGTTTGTTCTCAAAATGAGAAGGTCGCTTGGAGAGCGTTTTCTCTTTGTGCGAAGTTATTTTCCTGATTCTTATAGGATTATGATTTTGGCTGATTTCACGGCATGACATTTGTCTGTTCAAGGGAAAAAACAAGAAAGGTTATGGATAATATTTTTGAATGCGATGCCCCTCGTAGCAAAGGCCGGAAACAGGGACTAATAAATACCCGGCTTATTATTTATATTTTGGGAGTGCTGGTATTGGTCGAAGCTGGACTGTTTGCTTTGTGTGCCGGGGTTTCACTTTTGTATGAAGAACCTGATTATATTTATTTTGTACAAACCATGGGTATCAATATTGCTCTTGGAGGAAGTATGGTGCTGGTGGGCAAACGAACCGATAACCTGATTAGTCGCCGCGACGGGTACTGCATTGTCAGTGTGTCGTGGCTGTTGTTTACGGCATTGGGGATGTTGCCTTTTTACTTTAGCGGATACATTCCTTCTGTGGCAGATGCTTTTTTTGAGACCATGTCTGGTTTCACCACTACAGGAGCGACCATCCTGGACGACATCGAGTCATTACCCTATGGGTTGCTGTTCTGGCGCAGCCTGACGCAGTGGATTGGAGGACTGGGTATTGTGTTGTTTACCATCGCGTTGCTTCCACTTTTCAGTGGTAGCAGCCAGCAGCTTTTCCTTTCGGAGGCTACCGGCGTGACGCATGACAAGATTCATCCCAAAGCGAAGATTATGGCCCGTTATCTGTGGCTGATTTATATAGGCCTGACGCTGGTGGAAACGATTCTGCTGATGTGTGGAGGGATGAACCTGTTTGATGCAATATGCCACTCTTTTGCCACCACGGCTACCGGCGGATTCTCTACCAAGCAGGATAGTGTGTCTTACTGGCATTCTCCGTTTATTGAATATGTGATTTCTATTTTCATGATTCTTTCCGGTGTAAATTTCTCGTTGTATTATATGGCGCTAAAGGGAAAGTATCAAAACCTGTTGAGGGATAGAGAGCTGCACTGGTTCCTCAAATCAGTGGGCATACTGACGGGAATCATTACCATAGCCTTGTTTGTGACAGATTATTATGACCTGGAAACTGCATTCCGCAAAGCGCTTTTTCAGGTAGCTACTGTACATACCTCTTGCGGGTTTGCAACGGATGACTACAACCTGTGGCCTCAGTTCACCTGGATGCTGCTCCTGTTTGCCATGCTGTCGGGAGGTTGTACGGGTTCCACAAGCGGAGGAGTCAAGAATCTGCGTTTGCTCATCATTGCCCAGAACATCCGTAACCAGTTCAAGCAGATGCTTCATCCGCGTGCCGTATTGCCGGTGCGTGTCAATAAAGAAGCAATATCCTCGCAGGTATCGGCCACGGTATATACTTTCTTTGCCACGTATCTGGTTTGCATTTTTGTGGGATGGACGCTGCTGATGTGCTTTGGAGTGGGACTGACGGAAGCAATGAGTACGGTTGTGTCGGCTATTGGTAACGTAGGTCCGGGGTTGGGCGCTTTTGGTCCCGTGTTCTCATGGGCTGCCTTACCCGATGCGGCCAAATGGATATTGTCAGTACTGATGTTTATCGGTCGTCTGGAGATTTTTGGTATTCTGCTGTTGTTCTATCGTGGATTCTGGGAAGATAATTGATAGACAGGTTATGAGGCTGGGAATTATATTGTATAAAAGTTTGACGAAAAATGGAAGAAAGAGAGCATAACGTACCACATTTTCTGGATTTAATCCGTCGTTCTCGCCGTGGTAAATTCAAGGTATACATTGGCATGATAGCCGGTGTGGGAAAAACCTACCGGATGTTGCAGGAAGCACACGAGATGATGGACAATGGCATTGACGTACAGATAGGATATGTGGAAACTCACGGGCGTGCCGGCACAGAGGCGCAGTTGGAAGGATTGCCGGTAATTCCTCGCAAGAAGATTTTCTACAAAGGAAAGGAACTGGAGGAAATGGATCTGGAGACGATTCTTCAGCTTCATCCGGAACTGGTTGTGGTAGATGAACTGGCCCATACGAATGTGGAAGGATGCCGCAATAAAAAACGCTGGCAAGATGTGATGGAACTGCTGGATGCGGGCATCAATGTGGTGTCGGCCATTAACATTCAGCATATTGAGAGCCTGAACGATGAAGTAAAGGAAATTGCCGGCATCGAAGTCAAGGAACGGGTGCCCGACAGTGTACTGCAGGAAGCCGATGAGGTGGTCAACATTGACCTCACGGCCGAGGAACTGATTGCGCGGCTCAAATCGGGAAAGATATATCGTCCGGAGAAAATTCAGACGGCCCTGCACCACTTTTTCAAGACCGAGAATATTCTGCAACTTCGTGAACTGGCCTTGAAGGAAGTGGCTTTCCGCGTGGAGAAAAAAGTGGAAAGCGAAGTGCTTCCGGTAGTGTCACAGCCGGCCCGGCGGGAGCGTATTCTGGCATGTATCAGCAGCAATGAACATACTCCGCGTCACATTATCCGCAAGGCTTACCGTCTGGCTTCCCGCTACAGCACGTCTTTTACGGTACTTTATGTGCAGACTCCCCGTGAGAGTACAGAGCGTATCAGTCTGGCTTCACAACGCTACCTGCTGAATCACTTCAAACTGGTGACGGAACTGGGGGGAGACGTGCTGCAAGTATTTTCGGAGAGTATAACTGAAGCCATCATAGAAACCTGCAGAGAAAAACAGATTACGACCATCTGTATGGGGCATCCTGCCTTTAAAATGCCTAAGACCATCTTTCAGATAGGGAAATACAAAAAGTTTTTGCAGGCTTTGGCCGAGATGAAAATAGATTTGATTATAATTGCATAAAATTCAATGAAAATGAATGGTATGAATATTAAAGCAAAAATCGCGCTTACGATAGGCGTGCTGGTATCTATGATTGTGCTGCTGGTAGCACTCTCTGTGGCTAATCTGCAGATTCTTACGGCTACGGAACCGGATAGCCCGGCTGCCGGTCCGGGATTGAACCGGGCCTTGATATGGATTACGGTAATCGGAGGCATTTGCATCTTGATAGGTATCGGTATGCTCATCAAGTTGCCTGCATCCATTAACTCGCCAATCAAACAGCTGGCCGATGGCATTCTGGAAATAGCCAACCATAATTACGATGTGACTCTGAATTTGAAAGGAGGCGAAGAACTGGTGGAAGTTTCGAAAAACTTTAACCGGATGGCCAGACGACTGAACGAGTATCATAACAGTACCTTGTCCGACCTGATGGCTTCCAAACGCTACATGGAAACTATCATCAACTCCATTAATGAACCGATTATCGGACTGGACAATGAAATGAATATCCTTTTTATCAATCATGAGGCACTGAATGTGCTGAACCTGAAGCGGGAAAACGTCATCCGGAAGTCGGCTCAGGAAATAGCCATGAGCAACGACTTGCTGCGCCGTCTGGTAAGAGGGTTGATAGAAGAGGGTGGAAAGGTGAAGAAGGAGCCGCTGAAAATCTATGCCGACAATAAGGAAAGTTATTTTCAGGTGAAGTACATGGACATCACGATGCCGGGAAAAGATGGGGTGACAATGGAGAAGAGGGGCAATGTGGTGCTGTTGAAAAACATCACAGAGTTTCAAGAACTGGATACGGCAAAAACCACGTTTATCTCTACTATCTCGCATGAACTGAAAACACCGATTTCCGCCATCATGATGAGTCTGCAATTGCTGGAAGACAAACGTGTGGGACATCTGAATCCGGAGCAGGAGGAGCTTTCGAACAGTATCAGGGAAAACAGCGAACGTTTGCTGAGCATTACGGGTGAATTACTGAACATGACACAGGTGGAAAGCGGTAAACTGCAACTGAAACCGAAGATAACCAAGCCAATTGAACTGATAGAATATGCTATCAAGGCTAATCGGGTGCAGGCAGAGAAGTTTGGTATTCAGATTGAGGTGGAATATCCGGAAGACAAGATTGGAAAACTCTTTGTAGACAGTGAAAAGATTGCATGGGTGCTGACCAACTTGCTGAGCAATGCCATTCGTTATTCTTCAGAAAACAGCCGGGTTATCATTGGCGCACGACAGGTGAATGGAAACAAGGAAATTGAGATGTATGTACGCGATTTCGGAAAGGGTATTGACCCGCGCTATCACAACAGCATTTTTGAACATTATTTCCGTGTGCCGGGTACTAAGGTGCAGGGCAGCGGACTTGGACTTTCCATCTCACGCGATTTTGTAGAAGCACATGGCGGTACGTTGACCGTGGAAAGCGAGATAGGTAAGGGTAGTTGCTTTACGCTTCGGCTGAAAGCCTGAAAAAACTTTTGTGTTAGGCAGATTTGAAAAACACGTGTACGAAGCTTCAGAGCAAGAATCCGCATAACAGCAGAAGGACAAGTATGACCACCCCTATAATCAGTTTGATTCTGAAGGCTCGGCTTTGATCCGCTTGTTCTTTCTCTTGTGTCTGTTTCTTTATCTTCTCCAGCTTTTCCACGGAAAGTGTAGGAGGTATCTCCGTGTGCCGGCATTCGGTCATTCGCCGGCGCGTTTCCTTCATACGTTCACGGTCGCGTTGACGGAGTTCCCTGTTTTCTTTGTCCCTCCGCATCATGTCGTGGATGCATCCTAATGTTCCCATTACGGTTATTATTTAGTGACAAGATAAGCAATAAACATCAATACCAAGATGATGGACAAACCGATATATCTGTATTTCTTGCAGAAAATCGTTGCGATACATAGAATGGCTATTAGTAGCTGATAGCAGATTTCTCCTGTCGTGCAGTTGCTCATAAATACATTCATGATTGCTACCCCAGCCATCATGAAGAGCAGTAGATTAAGAAGAACCTTAAAAATGTTGTTTATTATTCTGTGTACTTCCATTGCTCGGTTTTCTGAATAGTTATTGAATCGAAGCCGCAATATGACTCTATACAAAGATAGTAATTATGACTGTAAAGGACGAGTGATTATCCATCTAATTTTCAGATTCCTATTCTTTGTCTGTTTGAATGTTCGCTGAAAATTACTACATTCGCAGTAGAATCTAAATCCAGTGGTTATGAGCAAGCTATATCCGGTAGGAGTACAGAACTTTGAAGGTCTGATACATGATGGTTATGTGTATGTGGACAAAACAGCACAGATATATGAATTGTTTAATACAAATAAATACTATTTTCTGAGCCGTCCGCGACGCTTCGGAAAAAGCCTGCTGTTGTCAACCCTTGAAGCCTACGCACAGGGAAAGAAAGAGCTTTTCAAGGGACTGGCACTGGAGAAACTGGAGAAGAACTGGACGGTATATCCGGTACTACACCTGGATTTGAATACGCAGAAATACGATACGCCGGAATCACTGACCAACGTGTTGGAGGAAAACGTACAGAATTGGGAAGTACTTTATGGAGCATCTTCCAGTGAAATCGGTGTGGCCCGGCGTTTTCAGGGGATCATCCGCCGTGCCTGCGAGCAGACAGGCCGCCGCGTGGTGATTCTCATCGACGAATATGACAAGCCCATGCTACAGGCCATCGGCAATGAAGCCTTGCAGAACGAATACCGCGGTACCCTGAAAGCCTTCTACGGAGCTTTGAAATCCATGGACGGGTGCATCCGCTTTGCTCTGCTCACGGGAGTGACCAAGTTCGGCAAGGTCAGCGTGTTCAGCGATTTGAACAACCTGCGTGACATTTCCATGATTGACCAGTATGCCGAAATCTGTGGTATCAGTGAGAAAGAAATTTATACCTATTTTGAAGAAGATATTCACGAATTGGCCGCAGCTACAGGCATGAGCTATGAAGAAGCTTGTGCGGAACTGAAAACAAACTACGACGGATATCATTTCACGGAAAATGCCATCGGTATGTACAATCCGTTCAGCCTGCTGAATACCTTTGCCAACCGACGGTTCGGCAGTTACTGGTTTGAGACAGGCACACCGACCTACCTCGTCGAACTGCTCAAGCTCCACCACTATCCGATAGAAGACCTAGAACACATCGTCACCAGCCAGCCGGTGCTGGACAGCATCGATACGGCCTCAACCGACCCGATTCCAGTTATCTACCAGAGCGGCTACCTCACCATCAAGGGTTACAACAAGATGTTCGAGAACTACACGCTGGGGTTCCCCAACCGGGAAGTGGAACAAGGCTTCTTCAAGTTCCTGCTGCCCAACTATGCTTCGGTGAGCGTAAGCAAGTCACCCTACCAGATTCAGTGCTTTGTGGAAGAAGTGATGGCCGGAAAGGTGGATGATTTTTTCGAACGGTTGAAGACCATGTTTGCCGACATTCCTTACGAGCTGGCGCGTGACCGCGAAGTACACTACCAGAATATCCTCTACATCATCTTCAAGCTGATGGGCTTCTACGTGCAGGTGGAATACCGAACCAACCGTGGTCGGATTGACCTGGTGCTCCAGACGCAGGACTATGTGTACATCATGGAATTCAAGTTGAACGGCAGCGCGGACGAAGCTTTGGCTCAGATTCGGGAGAAAGGCTATGCCGCACCCTTTGCCAAGGACAGCCGTACGGTCTACAAGATTGGTGTCAACTTCAGCGATGAGCTTCGTAACATTCAGGAAGTGAAGGTAGAGATGGGACAATAAGAAGAAACTACAAAACAAATACGTATGAAAAATTATGTGATGGCGGGTGCCGTCGTGTTGTCAGCCTTCTTGTTTTTTGGTTGCGGAGGGCAGAATAAACAGAAAACAGAGAAAGAAATGAATGCAGATACGATAAAGACCGTATGTACTCGGGTAACATTACAGAAAGATAGTTTGTTGGCCACGTTGACGCTGGACAGTATGAAGGTGACATGGATTCGTGACAATGCCAGCTCACGGTTGATGCCGCGTACTCTCTTTCCGGATGCGACAGATGCGCTGATGAACAGCCTTTCTCTTCAAGAGGGTATACCAGCTTCCGTCAGCACGTTTTTGATTGAATGTGATGGCAAGCGGATGCTTTTTGATACCGGTGTCGGTGCTCCTGATAGCCGGATGATGGAGGGCTTGAAATCGTTGAATGTAAAGCCTGAAGATATTGACTGCTTGTTTATTACCCATTTTCATGGCGACCATATCGGCGGAATGATGAAGGACGGTAAGGTTGTCTTCCCGAAGGCTGAGGTATATGCTTCAAAGGCGGAATATGATGCCTGGATGAAAATGCCGGCTGATAAAAGGGCACAGGTAGAGACCACGATGAATGCCTATAAAGACCGTCTGCATCTCTTTGCTTTTGGAGATACGCTTCCCGGAAATGTGCTCCCTATGGAGGCCATAGGACATACACCGGGACATACCGTTTATAAGGCGGGCAAACTGCTGGTAATTGGTGACTTGTTTCACGGGTTTGCCTTGCAGAAAGATCATCCGGAAATCTGTGCGCAGTATGACATGGATAAGACCGGAGCCATAAAAAGCCGCAAATACTACCTGCAATATGCCCGTGAAAACGGAGTGGTAATGGCAGGTATGCATTTGCCTGTTCCGGCTTTTGCGGAATAGGAAGACGCCGAATAGCTTGCTAACTTTACATATTGGAAAACGCCTTGAGGACATAATCGTTTCTTCAAGGCGTTTTCTATGTTTCCCGTAAGAGAACCGTATGTTCTTCGGTGCGGAACTATACGTTTCTGCTTTTGAAAACATACGGTTCGGGGTTGGGAAACGTAAAAATAAAACCAATATTTCTCGGAAAACGGAGCTTCGTTTTTCTAATCCTTTCCACAACTTTGAAATGCCGTTTCTTTTCCGTATCTTTAAAAACTAGATTTACCTAACAATCAGATACGTATGAAGAAAATGATGCTGCTTATTCTGCTGTGTGGTGTGATGCTGACGCTTAAAGCCACAGGGCAATCGGGCGATGTGATTCGTCTGGAAGGAGAAGAATGGGTTTTGATGGCAAAGCCGATAGGATACGATTCCCTGCTGTGCAGGCGGATGGGAGATTTTCTTCCGGAAAATGTTACTCGGTCTACGGGCAATTATAGCGGCTATACCGCTTTCTGGGAGGTGCGTGATGGGTATCTTTGCCTGCAACGGGTAGAAGCGGATGTCTACGATGAGGTCAGCAAGAAAGAATATACACGAATGTATGAGGTGAAAGACTTGCGGCCGATTTTTGCGGCCTATTGTCTGGCGGGGACAATTCAAGCCCGCTGGTTCAGTGGGGAACTTCGGGCCGGGAAAGGAGATGTGGTGAGATACGTGCATGATGGGTTCGACCGCAACATGGAAACAGAACGGGTGCTGACCGTTCGGAGCGGTAAAGTGCTGGAAACGCAGACTTACCACAATTACCGGAGAGCCGGATTGAATCTGACGAAGGCACAAGGGGAAATCGTGCATCGGTTTCCTTGGAAGCGGTTTCCTGAATACCGTGGAGAACGAATTCGTTTTTCGCTAAGTGATTTCCAGTTGACAGCCGACGGTCACTTTATAGACTGTGACGTACGTTTCATTTATCTGCGTTCTTCGCAGGAAATGATAAACGACGGGAATCATCCGCTGGCTCTTGCCCTCAAAGAAACGCTGAAATCCATTTATCCGTGGGAGGTGCTCTTCATCAACGGAAAGTACACGAGCGAATATCGGAATCTTACTATAACTTTGAGGGGAGATATAACGCATAATAAGGGTGATTCTGCAAAATACACGATTGTGGGTCGGGTGTATGGTGAATCCGTCCGTCAACGTCCTCCTTATGATGTGGTACATGCTGTGCTTGTTGGCTCCAATTTGAGCATGGTTGAACAACCGTTTCAAGGATGGCTGACAGATTCCACCGGCTGCTTCCGGATGACGGGACTGGAGGCCGGAACTTATCATCTGAAAGCTGAATATGTGGGACTCGCTCCTTGTGATACGGTAGTAACCCTCCCTTCGCAGCATAATGACACGCTGCGTATGGTGCTTCCTTTATGGTATGATTATATTTTGAAATATGACTGTTCGCCGGAGTTGTCGAAAGAAAATATCCTCAAGGGACATCCCAAGCTGCGCCTGGTAATACCGGAAGAACAGGAACAAAAAATCCGCACACACTTTTTCTGGATAAAGTACGGCGTGAGTTATGACGTTTTTTATCCATTGAAAAAAGATGGAACACTGGACTGTTATCTGGGTGTTCCCAATCATATGCTGACAGCTTATAATCAGGTGGTTTTTGATTATCTGGATAAGAAGTTTGGCACTTCATGGCGCAAGGAGGCTCCGAAAGGAATATTTGGTCTGGATAAATCTTTAGATGAATTTCGTGATTATAAATGGTTTATCAAGACTTTACATAAGGAAAGCAAATATCCGGTAAAGTTGCTGGCCAAAGGAAAAGAGTGTCTGCTACGCATTGAATATGCAGTGGACAGTAACGGATATGTCGTGCAACCGAAAATCATTTCTTGCAGCAACCGTTCGTTTCGGAAAGCAGCATTGGACACTTTTAGAAAGGTGATGAATGTCCCTACTTTATTGAAGGCAGGTAAAGATACACTTGTAGTTCAATATAAACTGAATTCTTCTGCTACTGTTAATCCGGATACTGATGTGCTGGTTATCGGCTATACACCGTGTGATAAACCGATACTGATGAAATAGATAAAAGGAATAATTGTTTTCATTAAAATGGAATGAATATGAGAAAAGAGATTGCATGTGTTATATTGATTTTGCTGGCGGCCTGTGTAAATAAGCCTGGACAGCCTGTACAGGAGGCTACCTCTACAGCTGTTATCGGAGGTGCGGACAGCATGACATCCATTGTGGTTGCTGATACCTGTGCTTCATTTCAAGATACAGTAACATACGAATTACGTCAGTGTCAACTTTGGTATACAAAAGATTTACCTGAAGCATATAACGGAGAAACCCGTCTGTGGACAGAATATGAAGTATATACAGAAAATGTGCCCGTGATTAATATATTTGTAAGCAATCCGACGGACATTCTGTTGGAGTTCGGACGGGATATGCGTTTCTATTTGTGGAAAAATGATAAATGGTGTCCGCCGGAGCAAAAGGATACCTCCTATACGATTGTATGGAATAGTGATGCGTTTATGATAGAGAAGGCTCCTTTGCTGTATTGCTTCCGTTATAAACTGAATGAATATTGCATTCCAAAAGGGAAATACCGTGTTCAGAAATCATTTAGTAGAGGTGATGAACGCATTCTTTTGACAGACAGTTTTGAGGTTAAATAAAAATGTGTGGAGTATGAAAAGCTGGTATATTTATTTCGTGGTGATGATGGCAATATGCAGTTTGGGATGCAATCGCACGGCATCAAAAAAACAGGTTATGCAGATTGGGCCTGCCGATGCACAATGCCTGAACTGTGATACGCTGGGGACTACTGTGAGGATGAATATGATACAGAACCATTATCCGCTTGATACGAAGAATGTGTATGCTATCCTATTGAATCCTAAGCGTAAGTCGCTGATTTTTGGTGGTGACTGGACATTGCAGAAATGGGAAAACGGTTCGTGGATGGGTGCAAAGATGAATGGAATGTATGGCTTTGGAGATGTAGGTATGCAGTTAAACTTTGCTCCTGATTATTATTGTTTTAGTTATCCTGTCAGTTGCTATAGAATTACATCCGGAAAATATCGGATTATTCAATCATTCCATGACGGGAGGGAAGAAATTACAGTAAGTGCCGAGTTCTGGATAGATAAATAACGGACAATTGTTTCACGGAAAAATCGATAATACAATGAAAGGAAGATGAGCAAACAGTTTATCAGGTAGTGGAGGAGATGCCGGAGTTTCTCGGTGGTATGTCTGCTTTAATGGAGTTTATCCGGAAAAACCTGCGGCATGACAAGGCTGAAAAGAGGGAGCGTGTCATCATTCAAATAGTAGTAGATAAGAAGGGAAATGCCACTAACCCTGTGGTGTTGCGGAGTACAAATCCGGCGTTGGATGAAGAAGCCTTGCGTATCGTCAGTCTGATGCCGAAATGGAAACCGGGCAGACAAGCCGGGAAGAACCGGAATGTAAAGTTTGCTTTTCCTGTTGCGTTTAAACCTTCTGTGCAGAATACAAATTAATTATCCCAATAGCGTATGAAAACAAATGCATTTTTTCAATTGTTTGTGGCGGTGGTCTGTGTGATGTGTGTTGGTTGTACAGGCAAGCGTAAGGCACAACCGGTAGATGTTCTGGCAAAGGAGACTCCTCCAGCAGTACAGAGTCCGGAAGTAACGGATGATACGCTTGCAGCAGAGGAGCCGGATACGGAAACTTCTACAGACATTCCGCCTCAACCGGTGGCGATGGTGCTGGAACCGGTGGTACGGGATATTCCTGTCGGCCGTCCTCTTTCTGCGGATTCGCTTTATATGCATACAGAATATGATTATTATCCTGTAGCGACTTCCAAAGTCAAGGTCTTCATTACCAGTCGTGCGAACCGGGAATATGACAGTGGAGAAGGGTACAGTCTGGTATATTACAATGAAGCACTAAAGCAATGGGAACCTCAGCCTACCAATCCGATAATCAACGATGTATTGTGGGTGTTTACGCCCGATTATCCTACAGACCGGCAGACTATTCAATTTTATACGGACAAGAACCGTCCCGGCAGGTATCGCATTTACAAATCATTCAACCGTAATACATGTACGGCATACGCGGAGTTTGAACTCGTATCCAAGGCTCAGCATCGGAAACTGCTTGACAAAATTAGCCAGTATGGGAAGGAACATCCCAAGGACCGTGTCATAGAAAACTTGAATACTTCGTTTTTTCGGGACAATGACACGTTGTATATGTCGTGGATGGTGAACTCGGAGGCATTGCAGAAAGAGTTCCGGCAGAAGGTGCTGAATTATGCGGCAATCGTAGTGAACGACGGAAAAGAGGATGTAGCTACTTATTTTACTCAACCGATGTGTACGGATACTTTCGGCATCAAGATGTACACGGAGAAGGCGGTGTATCCGCTGAATACGGAATCTGTGGCGGTGAGAATCGTAAACCGGAGCGGGCGGAGCATCTCAATGGGGTCGCCGTACCGAGTGCTTCGGAAGGAGGGAGAAAAATGGCTGTCTTTACCGAGAGCAACAGTTTGGACACTTGAAGAACGTATTCTTCCATCCAATAAGATTTATCCCTTTTCTGCCAGTTTGTATACGTCACTCCGTATGCTTACGCCGGGCATCTATCGTGTGGTGAAGAAAATGGATATTGGGGATAATTATCACGACTGGTATTTTGCGGCGGAATTCCGGATTGGCCACAAGGTGGAAGAACGGGATGCTTCGGACAAGGAGCCTTCTTCAAAGCCTTTGCAGGAAGTGGCAGAGGAAAAGGATCTGGATATTGCGTATGACGAGGTAGAGGAGATGCCGGAGTTTCCCGGGGGCATGTCGGCCTTGATGGATTTTATTCGGAAGAATCTGAACTATGACAAATCGCTTGTGCCTGAAACGGTTGTAATTCCTCGAGTCATCGTGCAGTTTGTGATAGATGAGGAAGGAAACATTATTCATCCGGTGGTGCTGCGGGGAGTGAATCCGGCATTGGACGAAGAGGCTCTTCGGGTAGTAAAGCTGATGCCGAAATGGAAACCGGGACGGCAAAGCGGAAAACCGGAGAAAGTGAGGTATGCCATTCCGGTTACTTTCGAGCGTGCCGCCAAAGTTTCTTGATTTTATCGGGGTGGTTTAGACAAATAAGTCTGTCAGAAATAATTATTTCTTTCTCAAAAAGTCGTTTTTAGGTAAGTTTTTGTATCTTTACGCTTGTAATCAAAACAAATGCCTATGAAAATGAAACCGTTGTTATGGAGCTTGGTGGTCACAGCCGTAGTGTGCAGTCTCTGTCTGTTCGTCACACAATGGATGGGCCTTGCCGATGATTGGCGCATCTTTGTGAGCGTATTCTTGGGGGTACTGTTGGGAAACGGTTGTAACCGGTGGTTGCAGCGTGCAGCTCATTGAAAAATTCTCAGGCAAGCGGAATACTTACCTGAGAATTTCTTTTTTCATCGGATAATCCCCGTGTCACTGTCCTTCAGCTGGATGGAGCGGTTGACAGCGCGGAACTTGCGTCCTTTAGTCAGTCGCCACGTTACGGTCAGGTTGACGAGGTTACAGGCGTCGCGACTGTAGAGGGCAGTGGTTTTCTGGAGGTTCCGGTTCAGGACTTCCGATTCGAACATTTTGTATTTGTGTTGAAAGGGCTGTTGCCAGATAAGGGCAAACTGCCAGTCTTTGTAGCTGTAGGCGGCCTTCATGGCGATGTCGCCTCCGCTGTAGCCTTTGGTTTCCCCTTCCAGGAAGCGGGAGCCGTTGTCGGCGTAGGCATGGAGGGAGAGGTTGCCCAGGTAGGCGTTGACGGCCCCTGTGAAGAAGTAGGACGTGTAGCAGTGCGTGTAGTCCTGGCCGAAGTTGAAGCAGCGGAACAGTCCCCCGTAGGCCGTGACGGAGAGCTTTTCCGGCATCAGCCAGTAGCTTGCATAGGCCATGGCGTGCAGGGCGTCAATCTCTTTCTGGTTGCGCTGGGTATAGATGAACCGGTCGTCGGACGTGCGTTCGTACACCGCCATGTTGGGGTGAGGACATTTCTTGTAGAAGCCTTGCGCATAGGCTTGCAGGCGGGTGTTGTTGTACGACAGCCGGAGGGTGTGATACGTCTCCCGGTTGGGCTTGAGGTCTGGACTACCTACGGTCCATTCCATGCGGTTGGTGCGAATGGCGGCATCGCTGATCATGGCCACCCGTGAGGTGCGTTCGTTCAGCTGGAAATTGTAACTCAGTTGCAGGGAGTGGGTGAAGTTGTAGTTCAGGGCTGCTTTCGGACAGAAACTCCAGTAATCGTACGAATGGGCTTGCTGACGGTAGTGCAGGTAGCTGCCTCCGATGCCTGCCGAGTAGCGGAGCTTGTCCCACGTTCCCTTGATTTCGGAGAACAGATACACGCGGTTGTGGTGCATGGGGGTGACGGAAGAAACATCGCCCGTGTATTCATTGTTCGTGTATTTCTGGTTGTAGTTGAGGCCGGCAGAAAGGGTAAAGGGCTTCAACCGGTTTTCATAGATGGCTTCGCTCAGCAGGGAGTAGGTGCGTCCGTCCACATTGTAACGGTAAGGCGAACCTTCGTCGTAACTGTCGGAGGATTGGGTGCCGATGTATGTGCCCACGGCATTGAGGGTAAGCGACTGCCGGGGGGTGAACTGCTGGAAGTAGTAGAGGTCGAGCACCGGACTGCTGCTCTGGCTTTGTTGCTGTTCGAGGGCGGTGTATGTCTGTGCCCCGTCTACAATCTGTTTCTGACTGAAATCGCCCGGCACGTGACTGAAGTCGCCGCTCAGTGAAGCCTGAAACACGTAGCGGCTGGAGTCGGCCAGGTTGTAGGTCAGTTTCATCTGGTTGCTCAGACTCCGGTTGCGCGAAGCGAGGTCGTTGCGCTGGATGGTATAAATGGAGCCGTCGTTCAGATGATAGTATGCGGTTTCCTCCGTCCGTATTCCTTTAAAATCCCGGTAGCCGAAGCTGTAGTTCAGCGACAGCTCACTCTTTCCTGTGTTCCATTTGCCGTACACCGTGTAATCGCCGTCGCGGGTAGTCAGTGCCTGGGTGAGCGAGGTTCCTAAAGTATATCCGTTGTCCGCCCGTCGGGTAGTGATGTCAATGACGTAGGCAATGCCGTCGCCATAGCGCACGCCGGGGTTGTCGATGAAGTCAATCTTGCGGATGCTTTTCGGGTCGAGCGACAGCATCTCTGCCTTGTCTGCAATGATGCCGTTGATACGAATCTGTACGCCTCCCCGCTGGTCGATGGCCGAGATGCTGTGGCCCACCTCGTCCACACGGATATTCGGTAAGGTGAGTTGCTGGAGCAGACTGTAGCCTGAGCGGGAAGAAGCTTTCTGCTGTTCGGAGGGGTAGAGTAGCAGACCGTCGGTCTTGTGGATAATCCGGTCGGCTTTGACTTCCACTTCGCCTAGTTCCACGGTGGGTTCTACTTCCTGCGCGAGAGTGGGGAGGGCCAGCAATAAAAGAAGAAAGATGCTGGCCAGAAATCGGGAGATGGTCAGCAGAAGCCGACTTTCGGTCTCCTGCTGGAAAAGTAATCTGAGTGTGTTCATTTGTTCCTGTGTGTAAATTTCAGGAACAAAAGTAGGAGGCTGTCACGAAGGCGTCAAAAACCGACGCTGACATTTGCCTGACAATTCGCTGTCAGCTTTTCAATTCGTTGATTTCCAGTGAATAGTTTCGTCCTCTGTCGGCCACGATTTTCAGCTGCGTATGCTCCTCCACAATGGGTTTCAACCGGCGGATAAGGGTGTAGAGCGTATCGTTGGCATCGTCTTTCTTGGGCCAGAGTGTCGCACAGATTTCCTCTTTCGAAATGGAGTGGGAAGGTGACTGCCAGAACAGCCGCATCAGTTGCTGTTGCATGGGGGTGAAGCGGATAGGCATGTGGTCGACGCCGTAGAAACGGTCGTCTGCATCCGAATATGTCAGTCCCCCGAAATCTTCGGCAGATTGTGTACCATCTTCAGCCGGTTGTCTGCATCCTTCGACGGGTTGCAGCACCAGATTCTCTTTCTCTCTTTTCCGTAAGTACAGCATCGAACCGATGGCCCAGAGGATAGCCGCTGCCATCAGTCCGGCAGGCAAGCGCTGGTCGGACATGCCGAATACGGCCGCTGCCGACAGACGGGTATAGCCTTTCAGGGCCAGTGTCTCGCCTGCGTGTCCGTTTCTTATCATCAGTGTATCGCTGTAGATGGCCTGTTCATCCGTCGAACCACCCTGATATTCCTTGTCCACCACGTCGAACGTGAGGAAAGAGGTTTCCTTCAGTCGCCGATTCTTCAGGTGTCGGCAGAACCGTTCGTCGGACACGGCAATCAGTACCTGTCCGCCCGAAGTACGCCGGAGCTGCTTGTATGCCCGTATCGTATCTTGTGTCACAATGGGCTCTTTCTTTTCCAGTAAAGTCAGTGCCAGTGCCTGATTCAGGTCGGCTGTTATTTCGTTTCGTGTCACGTGGTAGTTATGGCGTCCGGCCAGCAGGGAAGTCAGCATCAGCGCCAGAAACACGGTGACGGATAGTAGTCTGCGATTCATAAATATCGGGTTTGGTTTCTGCAAATGTAATGAATTCTGTGCTTCCTCTTTCTTATGGCGGATGAAAAATATTGTATTATTTATACTCCGTTTTGCTGCTCCGGTATTCATTGGGAGTCATTCCGGTGGCTTTCTTGAATACACGAGTGAAGTGCTGCGGGTACTGGAAACCGAGTTGATAGGCTATCTGACTGATGGACTCTGAGGGGAGAAGCAGCTGTTCTTTGGCGATGCTGATAATTTTGTCTTGTATATATTCCAGGGCGGTTCTGCCTGTTTCTTTTTTGATAAGGTCGCCAAAATAGTTGGTTGACAGGCAAAGTTCGCTTGCGCAGTGTTTCACACTGGGCAATCCCTTTTGTGCGGCATTGTCTCCCGTGAAATATTGGTCCAGGAATGTTTCGAAACGGGTTAGAATGTCGTGGTGAGCATCCTGACGGGTGATGAACTGTCTTTCGTAGAAGCGCAGGCAATAGTTGAGCAACAACTCGATATGGTTGGCAATCAGCCGTTTGCTCATCCGGTCCACACTGTGTTGCAATTCCTCCTGAATGTTCTGCAGGCAGTCGATGAAGGTGTGTCGTTCCCGTTCCGAGAGGTGCAAGGCTTCGTTCACTTCATACGAGAAGAACGTGTATTCCTTGATAGTGCGTCCGAGGTTGGTGCCGCGAATCAGGTCGGGATGAAAGCACAGCGCATAGCCTTGCGGCTGGAACGTTTCGCCCGTATCTTCTATGCCGATCACTTGTCCGGGTGCCAGACAGACCACCGAGCCTTTCTGGTAATCGTATCGCTGGCGGCCGTAAATCAGGTCGCAGTTCTTTTCGTCTTTCAGAAAAATCACGTAAAAGCTGAATGTATGCCGCATGTGGTGCATCGGTTTGGCCTGTGAAAGATCAATCACGCTGACCAGCGGATGCAGAGTTTCTACGCCGAGCATGTCGTCGTACTCTGTAACGGCTTCGATGTTTAATAAGGATGTTTTCATCGTTTTTAATGCTTCTGACGACAAAATTACGAAAGGATTCCGGTTTCTGGTTTTCGTTACTCTTGAAATCTGTGTTTTCATGCAGGGATTCTGTGTTTTGTATAACAACGGATAAAATGGTACGGATTATTTTTGCCATAACATTAACAGATTAATAGTATAGAACTATGACACAGGAAATGGAGAGCCGTATGGCTTTGAAAGATTTAGTGGACCGTTATGTAGCGGAATCGGATGGAAATATTAAAAGTGTGTGATATGGAAAAAGAAGTAATGTTGCTTACGGGTGCCGGACAAATCGGTATGGCGATAGCCCGGCGGATGGGATATGGAATGAAGATTGTAGTCGGTGACAAGCGGATGGAGAATGCGCAGGCCGTGGCCGATACGATGAACCGTGCCGGATTTGATGTGCTTCCGGTGGAGATGGACTTGTCGTCGCGCGTCTCCATTCTCGGACTGATTGAGACGGCACAGCAATATGGAGAGATAGCCATGCTGGTCAATGCGGCAGGAGTGTCTCCTTCGCAAGCCTCGGTCGAGACCATTCTGAAAGTCGACTTGTACGGTACGGCGGTATTGTTGGAAGAAGTTGGGAAAGTTATCCGGCAGGGTGGAACGGGCGTTACGATAGCCAGTCAATCTGGACACCGCTTGCCGGCCCTTGGTGCTGAAATCGATGCACAGCTAGCTTGTACACCGACGGAAGAATTGTTGAGTCTGGAGGTACTGCAACCCTCGCACATCCGCGATACGCTCCATGCCTACCAGCTGGCGAAACGTTGCAACGTGAAGCGTGTCATGTCCGAGGCAGTGAGATGGGGTGAACGAGGTGCCCGTCTGAATTCCATTTCTCCAGGTATTATCGTCACTCCACTGGCACTTGACGAGTTCAACGGGGTACGTGGGGAGTTCTATAAGAAGATGTTCGCCCAATGTCCGGCGCATCGTCCCGGCACGGCCGACGAGGTGGCGAATGTGGCCGAACTGTTGATGAGCAACCGGGGGGCCTTTATCACCGGCTCTGATTTTCTGGTAGACGGAGGTGCTACGGCTGCTTATTTTTATGGTTCAAATCTGGAATAGAGATAGCACATTATCAATGCGTAGCCAGATACCACGAAGTCTGCGAGTAGGAACTTGCCAAGCTGTTTGTGCTGGGTGCAGAGGTGGTGATGCCGGAATAATGCTCTATGGGAAGCGGACCACGGGCTGCTGTGAAATATTTCTCGGTGTGTGCCTTGTAGGGAACGACTTGTTCCAGCAAGGTTTCAAACTGGGTCAGCTGCTCTGCATCGTTGCCGCAAAGGGCACGGACGTAATCGCCGAAGTCATAGAATATTACGGGAGAATAGCCGTCCATACGCTGAATGGAGGGAGTGTGTGAGTACTCCCAGTGATAGCGGGGTTTCGTAGCGGCACGTGCCTTGCTTTGGGCGACGGGCAGCCATCCCATGCCGTGGCAGCCCACAATCAGGGAGTAGGTTTTGGCGGGAGCAAACGATTTCATGTCGTTCAGAATTCCCGTGAGACCCTCCTCGGTCGTAAATGCGGGGCGGGTATATTCTTTCAGTATCTGCCGGGTGCAGGTACCGTTATTGACTGTGATTTCAAACAGTTCTGCTTCCGTGGAACTGGTGGACAGAAAGACGAGCACCGGCTCCTTGTCCAGCCCTCTGCGGGAGATGGCATCTTCCATATCGTCGATATTCTGGTAGAAATAACTCGTCAGGTTGGTGGACCACGGCAGGTACATGAAGAGTGTCCGTTTGTTGTCGGCAGACGGAATTTCTTCTTTCTGGCAACTCGTCAGGCATGAGAGTCCGATGACAAGCAATATGGGAAGCAGGCGGATAAGTTTCATGGAACTTGCACTATTTTTTATAGGTGATTTTGAAAGGCAGAACCTGGAACACCTCGCAGTCGGGTGTAATCAGTTCCAGCTTGTAGGTGAGAGAAGCCCCGTCTGTACCTTCCGTCAACTGGTTGAGCACTTCTTGCTGAAGAAGGTCCTTGAAACTGATTTTGCCGCTGTTCATGCGCAGATAGCGTGCTTGTCCGTTTGTGTCCACGGCAAGCAGGGCCACGGGAGCATACTGGCTCAGGATACTTCCGGTGTATTCTTTGCGCGGGGTGACTTCCATGCTGCCGAGGTCGTAGGAGATTTCATGGCCATCGGGCGCAAAGAGTTTCTTTTCTTGATTGACGGTGATTTCCGTGTATGTAAAATCGTAGATGTCCGTGCCTTCGGGTTCCAGTTCCTCGTCCGTAGAGAAGATGACCACCTCACAATGACGCAGACGGTCGTAGCCTGTGAGATATACTCCGTTGCTCAGCAGCTTGACCTTGACATGATTCCCTTGTGAAGTGATTTCGCAACTGCCTTCTCTGGCTGGTTTGAAAGTGAAAGGACCGTTGCTGCTCAGCACATCGAATTCCGTTTCTTTTCCGGAGATGATGAGCGGATTTTCCTGTACCGATACGGTCAGTTCGTGGACGTCCGACAAATCTGTGTGATATGTTTTCTGCACCTCTTCCAGTTCCTGATTCGTCATCCGCTGGTAGATGGAATAACCGTAGATTTCGGTTCCGCCTGCCCGTACCCCCAGCTGGTCAAGTATTTCCATTGTGTTGCCGTTCACAGAAAGTATCTGGAACACTGTGTTCTGGTTGCTGAGCAGTCGGTTTCCATCCGAGAAGGTATAAGTGACTGTCCGGAATCCCCATGCAGGATAGGCGTCAATGTACATGTATTTCTTCAGGGAAGAGTTGCTTTCCATGTAATATTGAGTAGGGCCTGCACCTGTCAGGTCTTGGTAATAATCCTGCGTCTGGCAAGTGCCGTCGGGATTGATTTCGTAGGTGTGGACGTGCTTCCAGCCGTATCCCACTACGGCTTCTTCGAAGCGGGCGGAAGAAATGGGGGTGACAGACGCTGGTTCACATTCTCCGTTTTCATTGAATGTGAAGGTAGGAAAGTTCACGTCGTCGTGATTGCAGCTGGTGAAGCAGAAGATGCAGAGGAATACCAGCAGGATGCTAGTGAGTTGTTTCGTGTGCATGAGGAATAAAGTATTAAGTGTTTTCTTTTTTCCAGAATAAGTCAATGAATATACGCTGTAAGAGAATCAGCATGGCCAGTATGCAAACGGTGTATTGCAGAAACGCTTCCTGGCTTTTGAACCCATAATAAAGGCCAATAATGAAACACAACTGGCAGAGATAACCTAAAATTCTGAGTAACATAGTTTTTTTGATAAAGGTTTGATTCCCAAAGTTAGCATAAAAAACAGAAAATCGGAAATTGAGGCATGAAAAATCCCCTGCCAAGCGTGTTTTTTATCTTGCTCTGGCAGGGGAAGGATAATTATGCAAAAATCGGGACTCGTTTATCTCCAGTCACTCGGCATGGAATCATGATCGGTCAGGTTCGTACAGTTCCTGAACGTACTGTTGTGATTGGTGATTTCCAAAAATTCGGTCGGATGGTTCTGACGTTCGTACAGGTGTACTTTCTCTCCGTTTATCAGGGTATAGGGTGACTCACCGGTGAGCGACTGGCAACCATAGAACAACCGGGTGGTACTCTGCAAAATACGCATCTTGTCGAACAGACCGGTCGGTACACTGCGCAGGCTGCTGCATCCTTCGAATGAATAACTGATGTAGGTCACTTCCGGATTGTGATCGAACAAGCCTTCCGGAATCTCTGTGAGTGCCTTGCATTCATAGAAGATACCTGGCATACGGGTTACCTTTGTCATGGAAGCAAATAAGTCGGCAGGGATGCTTTTCAGTGAGGTGCATCGTGCAAAGATACCCAGGGCGTAGTTGCGGGTATCGTACACTGTGCCGAGGCTGCGTACTCCGCTACAGCCTTCAAACAACCCTTCGGGCAGACTGGTGAGCGAGGTGCAGCCGGCAAAGGCACATTCCAGATATCCAAGGTTGTAGTGTCCCTTGAACAAGTTGGCCGGCAATTCCTTCAGTGCCGTACATCCGTAGAAAATTTCATTCAGGGAATGGGCAGCGGGGGTGCCGGCAAACAGAGATTCTGGTAGCGTTTCCAGCTTTTCGCAGCGGTAGAACGTACCGTTGAATGTGATGGCCTGGGCATTGTGTGCAAATAAATCCGACGGGAGAGAAGTCAGGCTCGTACAGTCCTTGAAGGTATAGTCGAAATTACGGGCACTGGTGGCCATGGCAAACAAGCCTTCGGGGATGCTTTTCAGACTGGTACAGCCGTCAAAACTGGAGGTGAAGTCGGTGATGGCAGACAAGGCTCCCTTGGTGTCGGCAGCCAGATGTTTCAGAGCGATGGCATCCTGAAGACTGAGCTTTTTCAGTTCGGGCGTACCCCATTGTGTAATGCCGGTCAGTGAAGCTTTGAGGACTTCGCCTTTGGTGGAATTGTTGGTTGCAAGCGTTTCTACCGTACCTCTGAAGGCTACTTCTACCGTAGATTCGGCACCTTGGGCATAGGCGTGTGACAAGTCGGCCGAATATACGTATGATTTGTCGAGCACCTCGGTCACTCCGTCGCCCCAGTCGATGACACCTTTCACCCGTCCTTCAAACGGAAGGTACACCGTGCGGTTGTTCAGGTTGTTCAACGCGTATTTCATAATCAGCGCATCTTCCTTGCCGCGCATGGCAGTAGTGACGGTGTACAGTGAAACTCCGCACAAGGGCCCCGGTTCCGTACCGCCTTGCAGGTAGATGTAGTATTTGGTTGCTTCTGTCAGTCCGGAGAAGGTACACGTAGGCTGGCTTTGAAGGTCGAAGAGGTATTCAAAAGGAAGTCCTGAGCCTCCGTTCTTCAAATCCTGAATGACTTCGAACAAGGGGATGCTGTCGGTTGAGATGTAGGTGGAATAGAAACGGGCGTCGTTCTGTCCTTCTAGTGTCAGTGTGATTTCATTGACACCTGCATCTGCCTTGGTCACGCTGATATGAGGGGCAGCCGCCTGTTCGATGGGGATGGTGGCCAGCAGACTGTCTTTGTCGGTGGCATAAATCAGCAGGTTGTCGGTCTGTTTCTCGCTGGAGTAGTTGGTGTAATACTGCAGGTACTCTTCGCCGTAGAATGAATACTCCGGATTTTCCAGGATGAACGAATAGTCCTCCTGTTCAGTCAGTTCACCTTCGCTGAATTTCTTGAATTTCTCCAGCACATAGCGCATGCTCATGATGTTGGTCTGGCATTTCACCTGTATGCCTTCTCCGTCTCTTACGGCAGGCAATTCGATGCGGGTCGTTTCCAGGTTGAAATAGGGAGTCGCTCCGTCGGTAGTACCCACTCCGTTCAGATTGCCTGAGCTGCTTCCGTCTCCGTTTTCGTCGTCTTCATCTTCATCACCACCTCCTAAAATATCCTCTAATTTTTCGCACGAGGTAAGGGTGGAGGCTAAAAATACGGGTGTCATGCCCCACACAAAAAGGGCACAGCCTGAAACCAGCAGCGATTTCAGGGCTGTCGTTGCTTTACTTTTGTTCATACTAAAGATAAGAATAATAGGATAATTTACGTTTGTACAAAAGTAAGGCTATCTGAGAAGCTGTGCATCACTGAAAACCGTGATTTTCAGCGGGTCGGACGGGAAACTATACCAGCGAAATGACGTAACTTTCCAGACTTCGCAGGTCGATGTGCCAGAGTTTTCCGCTCAGCACGTATGGACTGCCCAGGATGACTTTTATCGTCTCGCTGGTTTCCACGCAGCCTACTACGCCCGGAGTGACACCCAGCACGGCCTTGGAGGGGTGGGGCATGGCGAGCATTTCCTTTTCGTCGGGGAAGAGGGTGCGGTAGTCGGGACCGCCCTGGTAGTTGAACACGGAGACTTGCCCGTCGAACTCGCGGATGGCACCGTACACGTACACCTTGTCCAGCCGCACGCAGGTGTCGTTAATGAGGTAGCGCGTGCGGAAATTGTCGCAGCCGTCCACTACGATGTCGTAGTTGGCAATGAGGCATTCGGCATTCTGCGGGGTGAGCCGCTCGTTCCAGGCTTCCACGCGGATGTCGGAGTTGAGGGCCTGCAGGCGCAACTTGGCCTGTTCGGCCTTGGAGAGTCCGATTTCAGGTTCGCTGTAGAGCACCTGCCGCTGGAGGTTGGTCTCGCTCACGGTATCGTCGTCAATCAGCCCGATGGTACCCACTCCGGCACCGGCCAGGTAGAGGGCAATGGGCGACCCCAGTCCGCCCACTCCCACGATGAGTACGCGGGCCTGTTTCAGCAGGAGTTGTCCTGTCTCGCCGATTTCGTCGAGCAGAATCTGTCGGTTGTAGCGTGACGCTTCTTTTTCGGTCAGTTTCATAAGGTTAAAAGGGGAATAAAGTGAGTAAAGACAGAAAGGCATCCGGAAGTCGGGATAATGGCCTCAGGATGCCTTCTGAAGAGGGTTATACTTGTCTTGAAAAACGCACTTGCGTTTTGGAAAAACGTCCTTGTGTTTCCATCAAAACGCACTTGTGTTTGAAGTAAAACGTACTTGCGTTTCAGGGAAAACGTAAGGGCGTTTTTGCAGAAACGCTTCGGGGGTTTCCGATAAACGTAAAGGCGTTTTTCAGAGAGTGTTCCGGAGGGTTTTTCAGCGGGCCGCAGCGGCAGTGGCGTGCGACTGTGCCACGTGGTCGAACGAAGCATCCCAGTCCTTCCATACCGGTTCGCGTCCCAATGCCTTGAGGGCCTTCTCGATTTCTACGGCTGTACGTTCGTCGCTTACATGGAACTGCTCCAGTGCCTGCGGGTAGGTGTAATATCCGCCCGGTTCGGTCTTGCTCTCGGCACTCATGGTAGTCACACCCAGTGAAGCCATGTGGTCGCGGATATTGGCCGGTTCGCGGGTAGAGTAGGAGATGTCCACGTCGTGGTCGAAGATGCGCATGGCGAAAGTGACCTGTGCCAGCTCCTTGTCACTCATGATGACGTTAGGCTGGAAACCTTCGTTCTCGGCCGGACGCATGCGCGGGAAGTTCACGCTGTACTTCGTCTTCCAGTAATGCTTCTGCAAGTAGCGCAGGTGGTAAGCCATCATGGTCACGTCTGTACGCCAGTCCTCCAGTCCGATAAGCACACCCATGCCGATGGAGTGTACGCCGGCCTGGCCCATGCGGTCGAACCCGTTGACACGCCATTCGAACTTCGACTTCATGCCGCGCGGGTGGTACACGTTGTAGCGGGCCTTGTTGTACGTTTCCTGGAAACAGATTACACCGTTCAGTCCGTGGTGAACCAGTTCGGCATATTCTTCCGTCTTGAGCGGCATCACCTCGATTTTCAGGTTCGAGAAGTACGGCTTGGCTAGGTCGAGTGCCTTGGCAATGTAGGGTACACCCGCCTTGGCCGGATTCTCACCCGTCACAATTAGCAGGTTTTCGAACGGGCCGAGCTTCTTGATGGCCTTGTATTCGTTTTCAATCTCTTCGGGTGTCAGGATGGTACGCGCCATGGGGTTGCTGATGTGGAAGCCGCAGTACACGCACGAGTTGGTGCACGAGTTGGTGATGTAGAGCGGGATGAACATCGACATGGTGCGTCCGAAACGTTCTTCGGTATATTTCTTGCTGAGTCGTGCCATAGGTTCGAGAAACTTTTCGGCAGCCGGCGAGATGAGTGCCATGAAATCGTCTACGTCGCACCGTGATTTTCCGAGTGCCCGAATCACGTCGGCCTCGGTTTTGGAGTAGATGGCCTTGGTCGTCTCCTCCCAGCTTATTTTTTCTAATTCGTCACTAAACATTTCTATAGTTAATAGTTAAAAATTAAAAGTTAAAGATGCTGGCCTGATGCATTATTCATTATTAATTGTTTTCAGGTCGCGGCTGAGTTTCATCGCACAGAAGTTCGGACCACACATGGTGCAGTACTCGCCGTCGGTGTGACGTCCCTCGTTGAAGTATTCCAGCGCACGGTCGGGGTCGAGACTCAGGTGGAACTGGTCGCGCCAGCGGAACTCGTAGCGGGCCTTGCTCAGGGCATTGTCGCGAATCTGTGCGCCCGGATGACCTTTGGCTAGGTCGGCTGCATGGGCGGCAATCTTGTAGGTGATAACGCCTGTACGTACATCTTCACGGTTGGGCAGACCCAGGTGTTCCTTCGGAGTGACGTAGCACAGCATGGCCGTACCCAGCCAGCCGATTTGTGCGGCACCGATGGCCGAAGTGATGTGGTCGTAACCCGGAGCGATGTCGGTCACCAGCGGGCCGAGGGTGTAGAACGGTGCATTGTGGCAGTGGCTGATCTGACGCTCCATGTTCTCGCGAATCTTGTGCAAGGGCACGTGTCCCGGACCTTCGATAAAGGCCTGCACGTTCTTTTCCCAGGCACGGAGTACGAGCTCGCCCATCGTGTCGAGTTCGGCAAACTGAGCCTCGTCGTTGGCATCGGCGATACAGCCCGGACGCAATCCGTCGCCCAATGATACGGCCACGTCGTACTGAGCCAGAATGTCGCAGATGTCGTCAAAGTGCTCGTAGAGGAAGGATTCCTGGTCGTGGATAAGGCACCACTTGCTCATGATACTTCCGCCACGGCTCACGATACCGCACAGACGCTTGTCGGCCAGGTGTACGTTGTGACGACGGATACCGGCATGGATGGTGAAGTAGTCCACTCCCTGCTCGCACTGCTCGATAAGGGTGTCGCGGTAGATTTCCCAGGTCAGGTCTTCCACCTTGCCGTTTACCTTCTCCAGTGCCTGATAGATGGGCACGGTACCCACCGGCACCGGACAGTTGCGCACAATCCATTCACGAGTTTCGTGGATGTTGGCACCCGTCGACAGGTCCATCAGCGTGTCGCCGCCCCATTTGCAGCTCCACACCGCCTTGTCCACTTCCTCGTCGATGCTTGAAGTAGTGGCCGAGTTGCCGATGTTGGTATTGATTTTCACCAGGAAGTTGCGGCCGATAACCATCGGTTCCGATTCCGGGTGGTTGATGTTGGCAGGCAGTACGGCACGTCCGGCAGCAATCTCGTCGCGCACGAATTCCGGTGTGATGTAGGTGTCGATGCCCAGTTCCTTGCAGTTCATGTTCTCACGGATGGCTACGTACTCCATTTCCGGTGTCACGATGCCCTGCTTGGCGTAGTACATCTGCGTACAGCAGTGGCCTTCCTTGGCACGGTAAGGCAGGGCGATGTGTTCAAAGCGCAGGTGATCGAGCGAGTGGTCGTCACGGCGCATCTTGCCATATTCCGAAGTGATGGACGGCAACTGTTCCACATCGCCGCGTGAGGTAATCCAGCTCTCACGCATGCGCGGCAGTCCTTTCTTCAGGTCGATTTCAATGTTCGGGTCGCTGAACGGGCCGCTCGTGTCGTACACGTACACCGGTGCATTAGGTGTCATTACCTTCTTGCCGTCTACTACGGTCACCGTCGGGGTGAGGTTCACTTTCTGCATGCCTACCTTTACAAAGGGGAAAAGGGTGCCCTGCATGTAGGCTTTCTCTGCATGGGCGTATGCTTTTTGGTCTTTTTCTTTTTCCATATAAATCGGGGTTTGTTTGCGGGTAGGGAACAGTCCCTACCGGTTGAGAAAATCAGGATTTATTCATTCAAGAAAGAAGTGAGGGGAGAGGAGGCAGATGCCACGAGGTTATCGGCCTGAATACCCAGTCCGGCTTCGTAGGCACGGCGTCCGGCAATGACAGCTTCCTTGAAGGCTACGGCCATTTCTACCGGATTTTCGGCTACGGCGATGGCGGTATTTACCAGGCAGGCAGCGGCACCCATTTCCATGGCTTCAGCGGCATGGCTCGGTGCACCGATGCCGGCATCCACTACCACCGGCACGTTGCTCTGCTCGATGATGATGCGCAGGAAGTCGCGTGTCTGCAATCCCTTGTTCGTACCGATGGGGGCAGCCAGTGGCATCACGGTAGCTGCTCCGGCTTCTTCCAGACGCTTGCACAGGGTCGGGTCGGCCTGGCAGTAAGGCAATACCACGAATCCCAGTTTCACCAGTTCTTCCGTAGCCTTCAGGGTCTCGGTAGAATCCGGCAACAGGTAGCGCGGGTCGGGATGGATTTCCAGTTTCAGCCAGTTGGTGCCGAAGGCTTCGCGGGCCATCTGTGCGGCGAACACGGCTTCTTCTGCGGTGCGCACGCCCGAGGTGTTCGGGAGCAACTGGATATGGGGGTGGATGATATGCTTCAGCATGTCGTCTTCCTTGTTGTCAAGTTCGATACGTTTCATGGCTACGGTCACCATTTCTGTGCCGGAAGCCAGAATGGCTTCTTCCATGAGTTGGTTGGAGTTGAATTTTCCTGTTCCTAAGAATAGGCGGGATTCGAATTCTTTTCCCGCAATGATTAGTTTTTCCATTGTTTTATCTATTTTGTTTATTGCTTGCTCTTACTTTTTCTTTTTGGCGGCAAAAAGAAAAAGGTAACAAAAAGAAAAACCGCCGTCTGCAGTTTCGGACCGGCTGCGAAGCTTCGCTCGTCGGAAGCGCAGGAACTCGCTTTGCTCAAACAGCCTGCGCTTCTTTTCGCCGTGCTCTGCTTCTCCGCTTTTCGGTCCGAAACTGAGGACGGGATTTTTTGGGGGCTGTCGCTCTTCGCCTTTGGCGAAATCGCTGTGGGGAGTTTTTGCTCCTTTTTTTGCTTTGGGGCAAAATCGCTTCGGAACTTCGTTCTTTTTGTGGTTCTTTTGTCCGTTATTCTTTGTGGTAAAGTTGGAGTTTGTGATGAAATTTTGAAAATAAGAGGATTTGAAAAATATGTTTCTTTTGTTCTTCTGTCTAAAAATGAACACATCTACAAATTCTTCATTCTTCATTCTTCATTTTTAATTGATTCACGATTTTCTTCGTTTCTTCCACCGGATTCGCTGCCCGCAGGATGGTGCCGCTCAGGGCGATGCCCGTCACGCCGGTCTGCATAATGGCAGGGATGTCTTCCAGGGTGATGCCGCCGATGGCTACGATGGGCAGGTGGATGCCTTCCGCCTTCATCTGCTGTACGATGGAACGGTAGCCTTCCAGTCCGAGGATAGGGCTGAGCTTTTCTTTTGTGGTGGTGAAGCGGAACGGTCCGCAACCGATGTAGTCGGCTCCGGCTTCATAGTGTGCCCGTACGTCATCGAACGTGTTGGCCGTACCTCCGATGAGGAAATCCTTTCCGAGGATTTTCCGTGCTTCGGCTATCGGCATGTCGTTCTTGCCCAGGTGCACTCCGTCGGCCTTCAGCTTGCGCACCAGTTCCACCCGGTCGTCGATGAGGAAAGTGGCTCCGTACGTGCGGCACAGTTTCTGTACCTCCAGGGCCACCGCTTCCGTCTCCTCGTCCGAGGCATGCTTCATGCGCAACTGTACCCAGCGGCATCCCCCTTCGAGGGCCATCCGGGCCGAGTCGAGATACGAATACGTGTCGGTGAAATGTGTGATGAACTGCAGCTTGAAATGATTCATGTCCATGGTCTTATCCTCCACAAGCTGCTTTGATGATGACCAGACTGTCGCCCTCGTTCAGGACGGTGTTTTCCCATTCCGCACGCGGAACCATGCGGTTGTGCAGCGCGATGGCCACTCCCTGCTTCGGAAGTCCCAGCTGCTGTGCCAGTGCGGCAATTGTATGACCTTGTGTAAGTTCCGTCTCTTTGTTGTTTACCAATAGTTTCATAAGCGTACTGTTTTAGCGTGTAAACCAAAGAGAGCATCCCGCGGACGGGGAAAGGAAATAGATGTCAGAATCAACAATCCCTTCGTCGGTATTAACCGCATCAGGTTCGTAGGGTATAATCTCAGCCCGGACACATCCGTGGGGCACCCCTTTGTTTACTTTCCGGCAAAGGTAACGAAAACTTTGGAACGGCGAACGGCTGCCGTTCCTTTTTTATCTTTTTTTGCAGGCTGTGTCTATTCGTCTCTGAACAGCTGTACTTTCACACCGAATGACAGGCGCAGGATGTCGCGCATGGAGAGGCTTTTGTTGGTCACCTTGCTGATGAGATACAGCTCGCAGGTGCTCAGCTCATAGAACAGGGAGACGTGGCGCACCAGGTCGTGGCGGGGACTGAACCCGAACCGCTGTCCCACGAAGATATAGGGGCGCATCTTGGTACTGAAGTTATAGTATTTGTTGGGATAGCGTCCCGGTTCCTTCTTCCAGAACTCGTCGCCTGCAATGGTGGTGATGTACAGACCACAGTAGAAGGGTTCAGCCATCCAGTGCTCCTTGAAGCAGATGCTCCAGGGAATGTAGTTCTGCTTCACGGTAAATGTGAGACGGAATTTCTCGGCATACTTGGCCGGAAGGAAACCTACCTGACAGTCCGTTTCCCACTGGCAGCGGCGTCCGTAATCCCAGCCCACGCCCACCGAGTTGAGTCCCATTCCTCCGGCATATTGCCATTTCAGGTGAGTGGGTTTCAGGCGTTCCCACCGTTCATCATAACGCAGGTGCTCGCGCTTGTCCCAGCGGCGTTCCTTGACGGCCGGAGCGATACTGTCGTTTTGTGCGCAAAGAGGCAGGAGCGTCATTCCGGCCATTCCTCCTGCCAGCAGCAGTTTAAAAATTGACCACTTCATAGGTATAGCCGTTTGAGTTGAGGGTGAAAAATAAATAAGAACGGTCTTTGGCGCAGCTGCATTCGTAATACTTGATACCGTCGTCGAAGAACTCGTCTACGCTTACATTGTGCCCGTGACCGTAGACACAGAACTGCAAGTCGGGCATTTCCTTCAGGTAATAATGGAAATATTCGGCGATGTTGTTGTTGAACTGTTCGGAGAAAGGACCTGCGTGCATGGCCACCACGGTTTTTTCCACTCCTTCGGGCACGTGGTCGCCTTCGTCGCGGATAAACTGGATATTGGGTACCGCCGACGAGTAGTCAAACTCCAGGGCATTGGTATTCAGGCACAGAAAACGCACGTTACCGGCAGTAAAGGCGAAATCTTCCGTGCCGAATATCTTGCGGAACACATCGAGTCCCGTAGCCAGACAATCATGGTTGCCCAGCAGGCAGACAAAAGGCACCTTCAGTCCGCTGAGAATGTCGCGTTGTTTCTCAAATTCCAGTTTCAGGCCGAAGTCGGACATATCGCCCGTGTGAAGCACGAAATCCAGGTCATCGCGCCGGTTCAAGGCCTCCACGGCATCCTCCGTTTCATCGTACCAGCGCTGTGTGTCACTGATTACGGCAAACCGGATTTCCTCTTTTCTGTAAGTAGCCGTTTCAATCCGTTCAATGTTCCGGCGATTCACGTCCGTTTCTCCGTCAATGTCGAGGTCGTACGGGTGATATTCAATCATGTCGCATCCGCCCAGCAGCAAAATACCCAAGCAGAAACACACCTGTATAAAGCCGGAGCGGAAACGACGGAAATGCGTAAAAAGAATGTGCATAAGCAAGTTTTTTTGTTTATGCAAAGGTATGACATAAATCCCGGTAGTACGTTTTTCAGAATGTCGGATTTTCTGTCTTAAAAGTCGGATTTTGGTTGGGCCGATTTCAGGAAGGGCTTTCTGTATATGAAAAAAGGGGAGACTCGTCCGAGTCTGCCCCGTTGTTTACTTTCTTACAGTGTGTTACCATTTCACGGGCTCCTGCAGGAGTTGTCCGTCGGCCGCATCCTGAGCTGTGAATGTCTGAGCTTTGTATTGTACGCAAATCATAATCAGCGGTTCCGTACCATTGTTGCGCACTGAACGTTTGCCTTCTGGAGCCACGCGCACTACGCTTCCTTCCCCTACAGGGAAAACCTGTCCGTCCACCTGAAATTCACCCTTTCCACTCACGAAAATATATAATTCTTCGTGTGTCTGGTGCGTATGAAGGAAACCGGTTTCCTTTCCCGGAGCGAACGACTGGAATGAGATTTCTGCGCCTGTGGTCTGCAACGTCTGTCCCATGAACACTTTCCCCTGAATTTCCATTCCCGGAGCTACCGGCAATACATAGTCATTCAACTGGCTGAAAGAGCCTGTAGATAAGGCTGAAAAATGAGTGCCTTCTGCAATTTGCTGAGTCTGTTTCATAATGTAACTGTTTTAATGATTTCGACAGCAAAGGTGGACGATTCTTTTGTCTCATACAAGAAGGGAGTTGAATGTAAGTAAGTTACTTCCAGGTTACTAATGTTCATTAAGAACAGATTACAAAGTGAAGATTTATGATTTTTTTACATCAAGCATTGCATGGTTACTCCGGATAAATCTCGTGTGGAGAAGGAAGCTGTTTCCATCCTTCGCCAAAGGTGTCGTATGCATCCGTCACCACCACAAATGCCCTTGGATCGGCCTCTTTGATTTTCAGTTTCACGCCCTGCACCTCCTGGTAGCTCACTACAAGGAAAATCATCTCCTTGTCCTTGCCCGTGTAGAGTCCCGAACTCTTGATACAGGTAGCCGTGCGGTCCAGGTCCTTCAGAATGTACTGGTGAAGAGCCTGCAACTCATGGTCGCTGATGACAAAAATCAATTTGTCGTTCTTCGCCCCGTTAATCATGTAGGCAATGACCCGCGAGATGATGAAGATGGAAATGAGCGAATAGAACGACAGGTGCCACGAAGGCTGCGTAGAGTCGCTCGCCGTACCCAGTCCGAAACCGATAACCACCAGTCCGAAGCACACTACCGCCCCGTCCACCAGCAGAATGGCCCGTGAGAAACGGATGTGCGCATATTTCTGTAGCAGCATCCCCACGATGTCACTTCCGCCCGTGGTAGCCTGACTGCGTATCACGATGCCCGTACCCACACCGATGACCACTGCCCCGATGATGCACGTCAGCATCAGGTGGTCCGTCATGTTCATGCTGCCTCCCAGCAGTTGTGCCGGGTCCAGACTCTCCAGTGCTTCGCGGGTAGGGTAGACCAGCCGCGACATGGTGTTCATCAGCAACGGAGTGAGCAGGGCCGCCACAATGGTACGTATCCCTAACTTTGCTCCCAACAACAGCACCGACAGGATGAGCAGCGGTATGTCGAACATATAGCCGAACGTACCCACCTGGATAGACGGGAACAGGTTGTGGAGTACGATGCTGGCCCCGTACACTCCTCCGGGCACAATATTATAGGGATTGATAAAGAATACGAATCCGGCCGCCAGGATGGTACATCCCACCACGATGCTGGCCCATGCATAAAGAGTCTGTTTCATAGTTGTTTCTTATTTTTATGCGACAAATATACAAAAAATCAAAAGCAAATGGAAAACACAGCATTTTTCTAATTTGGCTGTGCTGAGACGTCTTTTCTATCCTCATAGTGCAGGTAGAAAGAAATGTCGAAAGGTCGCTTGTCTTCTTCCGCAGAAAATAACAGCAAAATTTCCCTATAAAACCGGCTGAAATCCAGCAAAAGTGAGAAAAAGGTTACTAAGCAGAAGAAATGTAACCTCTTGTGTGTCAGAAAAGAAAGTGCTAAGTTTGTACCGTAAATGCTGAGAAGACCGCTTCCGGCAGGCCTTTCCTGAACCGGAAACCTCCGCGGTCTGACTCTTTAAAGAAACAAGTAAGATGATGAAAAATGAAGTAACTTCCGAACAGGCATCCGTCCTGGAAAAAAACAAACAAGTCATGCAACAGTTTATCCGTTTCATCAACACGGGCGACCGCTCGATAGGTGAAACCATTATCGCCCCCGAAGTGATTTTCTATGCCCCCACTTCGCCAGAGCCGCTGCACGGCTTTGAAGGCTACATGGATGTGCTACGCATGATGCGCGGTGCCATGCCCGATGTGCAGTGGAATGCCGAAGAAGTCATTGCAGAAGGCGACAAGGTGATGATTCGTTTCACGATGAGCGGTACTCAGACCCAGCCTTTCATGGGTATGCCCGCCACCGGCAAACCTGTCCGTGTGACGGCCATGAACATCTACGAACTGAAGGACAGCAAGATTGTCCGCGAACACAGTGTACCCGACCTCTTCAGTATGCTGATGCAGCTCGGTATGTTGCCAGTACCGGGAAGCAAGTAATTCTTCCGCGAGGAAAGAAGCTGCTACTCTTCTTCGGCAGCTTCAAACTCCTCCCGGTGTTTTACTATGGATTTCATGTGCTTTTGCGCCCATTCAGTCAGCTGGACGATGAAGGGAACCAGCGAAAGTCCGGTTTCCGTCAGACTGTATTCTACTTTGGGCGGTACCTCTGGATACACCTTCCGGCTTACCAGCCCGTCAGCCTCCAGCGTACGGAGCGTGCTCGACAGCATTCGCGACGATACGTCGGGAATCATTTTCTTGAGTTCGCTGAAACGCAGCACCTTGTTTTCACTTAAAATCAGAATAACCAGCAAAGCCCATTTGTTGCCGAAGCGGGCAATCACGTTCCGCACCGGACATATCTCGATAATGGTATTTTTTTCTTCCTTTCTTCTCATACTTTATCTCCGGCAGAGGGCCGGTCTTTTGTTTTTCTGCCCAAAGTTAGTAAATAACCCACAGATGCCGCCTTTAAAATCCCAATTTTTAGGTATTTCAAATCCGCGCTGGATGCCGTTTCTTTGCGATGTCAAATCAAACATGTAGAAAATGAAGAAAACTGGTATTTTTTATGGTTCTACCACAGGCACCACCGAGTCTGTGGCCCGCCTGATAGCGGAAAAGCTGGGAGTATCCCCGGCAGATGTACACGATGTGAGCAAGCTGGATGCTGCCCTGGCAGAGAGTTACGAAGCCCTGATTCTGGGCACCTCTACTTGGGGTGACGGAGAGTTGCAGGACGACTGGTACGACGGTATTAAGGTGCTGAAAAACGCCAACCTCTCCGGCAAGACCATCGCCCTCTTCGGCTGCGGCGATTCCGAATCCTATTCCGATACTTTCTGCGACGGTATGGGTATCCTCTTTGAAGACCTGAAAGACAGCGGATGTACCTTCGTGGGAGCCGTGTCCGACAGCGATTACACCTACGCTTCTTCCGTGGCCGTTGCCGACGGAAAATTTGTGGGACTGGCCCTCGACGACGTGAACGAAAGCGACCGGACCGATGCCCGCGTGTCGGCCTGGACAGAGATGCTCAAAGCCGATTTGGCTTGATTCCTTCCGACCTCATTTCTCTATCTTCTAAATCCGTAGCCCATGATGACTCCCGATATCAATCCCGTAGAACTGAAAGTCTTTCTCAACCACATCTATGAGCTGAAGAAAGGCGTGCGTCAGATGGTGTTGTACACCACGAACAAGCGATATGAAGACTTTGCCGTGAAACGTCTGCGAAGCCAGCGCATCAAGTTTGTGATTCAGCCGGTGGACGACGAGCGCATCAATCTTTTCTTCGGCAAGGCGGAATGTATTGAAGCCATCCGCATGATGGTGACACGTCCCCTGAACCTGCTCACTCCGGAAGAAGATTTCATATTGGGAGCCATGCTGGGTTATGACATCTGTGCCCAGTGCAAGCGATATTGCACCCGCAAGGCACGAAAAAGAGGCTGTCTCAAAATAGAATTGCAAAAGTAAAAATATTACAGATTGAAACTTAGAAATAAAAAATCTCCTGTTTCAGCCTTAGTTTACTCTAATGATATGGCTAAAAGCAGGAGATTTTAATACTATAACTTATAAATTATAAGTATGTCTGTCCAATTTCTCTATTTTGAGACAGCCTCTTCTTTTTTCAGTTTCCTCTATACGTAGAATATCCGTAAGGCGAAAGCGTGATTGGCACGTGGTAGTGCTTGCCGTCCTTGATTTCGAACACCACTTCGATGAACGGGTAGAACGAATCCTGCTGCAACCGTTCGAAGTAGGGTGCCACGTGATACGTCAGGCGGTAGATGCCCTTGTGGTCGGTTGTGCCTTCCTCCAGGAAATCCTTCACGCGGCCGTTCTCGTCGGTCAGTCTTTCCTCCAGCAGCGCCCAGGTCTTTCCGTCGGGCTGAAGATGCGACAGACTGATTTTCACTCCCGCCGCAGGCTGCCCCTGCAGAATGTCCAGGATGTGGCTGGAAAGTTGGTAACTCTTTTCCTGTGCAAAGCCCGCCAGGCTCCACACCATCACACATAAAGTCCAGATTAGTTTTTTCATGATTCTTTGATAGTTGAATGGTTTAACAAGATTGTAACAATTACAAATATGATGAAAACTTTCTTTTTCTGCAAGCTTTCTTCTTTGCAGTCCCTCCGATTTTGAGGTTATTAACTAAACTCCTGCCTGCGGTGTGCCGTTTACCTTGTATTTTTGCGCCATGAAATACATTTACCTCCCCATCGGATTCCTGTCGCTGGCACTGGGTGTGGCCGGTATTTTCCTGCCCGTGCTGCCCACCACACCCTTTCTGTTGTTTTCGGCTGCCCTCTTTTTCCGCAGTTCGCCGAGAGCTTACCAGTGGTTGCTGAACCACAAGCTGCTGGGACCTTATATCCGCGATTTCCGTGAGTCGCGCGCCATCCCTCTGCGTGCCAAGATTCTCGCTCTGAGCCTGTTGTGGCTCACCTCCCTGCATTGCATCTTCCTGATGTTCGATGCCCTCTGGCTGAAAGCGATGATGCTTGCCGTAGCCGTGGGAGTGACCCTTTATCTCTGTTCCCTCAAAACCAAACGAAATGACTGATACCCTCTCTTTTTGTGGCCGTGAGGAAGCCATCACCCGCATGAACCGCTTTGGCTGCGAAGGCCGCCCGTTCTTTTTCCTGATAGATTATATCGCCGAGAAATGCCTGGTGGAAGAACCCCACCGTCTGCCTTCTTCGGAACTGCTGTTTGCCTTTCCGGGAGCCACGAACGTGCCGCAAGGAATGCCCGCCACTCCGCATCCCCGCTCTTTTCGTTGGGAGCCTTGTCCGATGAGTTTTGAGGAGTACCGTCGCGGATTCGACATCGTACACCGTCACTTGCATGGCGGCAATTCCTTCTTGGTGAACTACACCTGTGCTACCCTCGTCGATACCGACCTCACCCTGCGGCAGGTGTTCGACCATGCCCGTGCTCCCTACAGACTGTGGGTAAACGATAGCTTTGTGGTGTTCTCGCCCGAAATCTTTGTCCGGATAACCGATGGCTTTATCTATTCCCATCCCATGAAAGGTACGATGGATGCTACGTTGCCTGATGCCCGTGAACGCCTGCTGGCCGACCCGAAAGAAGCAGCCGAGCATGCTACCATCACCGACCTTATCCGCAACGACCTGAGCCGTTTCGCCACCGAAGTCACCGTGACCTGCTACCGCTACCTGGACGAGCTGCATACCCACCGTGGCCCGTTGCTCCAGATGAGTTCTGAAATCCGTGGCCGTCTGCCCGAAGACTATCCTTCACAACTGGGCGACCTGTTTTTCAGTCTCCTGCCGGCAGGTTCCATCACCGGAGCTCCCAAGCCCCGCACTGTGCAGATTATCCGCGAAGCCGAGACGTACGACCGTGGCTTTTATACCGGTGTGACCGGCTACTTTGACGGCCGCAACCTGGACAGTGCCGTGCTCATCCGTTTCCTGGAACAGCAGCCCGACGGCACGAAGGTGTTCAAGAGCGGGGGAGGAATCACCTTCCGCAGCGATGCCCGAAACGAATATGAAGAAATGAAACAGAAAGTCTATGTGCCTCTTTATTGAAACGCTCCGCATTGAAGACGGTAAGGTGTGGCATGCCTCGCTGCACGACCGCCGCATGAACGATACGCGCCGTGCTTTTTTCGGTCCTGTGCCCGACCTCCACGTGTGTGACTACCTCCGTCCGGAAGCCTATACCGCACGCACCCGTTGCCGCCTGACCTATGCCCGCGACGTGATTCGTGTGGAATACTTTCCTTACCACGTCTGCCCCGTACATAGTCTGCAACTGGTGGCGAAGGACGACATCGACTATCGCTACAAGCAGGCCGACCGTCGTGTGCTCGACGAAGCCTTCGCTCTGCGCGATACGGCTGACGACGTACTCATCGTGCGCCACGGACTCCTCACCGATACCTCTATCGCCAACATCGCCCTTTGGAACGGATGCGAATGGCATACCCCCGCACAGCCTCTGCTGGCCGGAACCCAGCGCCGATACCTGCTCGACACCGGACAGATAAAAGAAACGGACATCCCGGTCGCCTCCCTCGGAAACTACCGGCATATCCGTCTGTTCAATGCCCTGATACCCTTCGGCGAAGTGGAACTCCCCGTCGGGCAGATACGTATGTACTGATTCGCGTGGCCGCTTATTCCACCAGCTCGTAACTGCTGATTTGAATCGGCATGTCGAGGTTGTGGAGCACCTTCTCCAGCATGATACCCTCCAGGTTGTTGTACTCATAGCCGAATGTGGCCCGTATGCCCTGCAAGATAAACTGCGTGGCGCGGTCGAGCGCAATGGGCAGACTGTCGCCCTGCATCAGTGCTCCCGTGATGACACTCGTAAACGTGTCGCCCGTGCCCGGATAGTGTGCCGGCAGATAGGGGCAGGTCACCTTCCAGTAGCGGTCGCCAAAGCGGTTGTAGGCATAGACCGACGTAGAACGCGGATCGCCGCTCACCGGTACGCTCGTGGCAATGACGATGGCCGGACCCCGGTCGGAAAGTGTCTTTAGTGCCTGTTTCAGTTCCGCGTCCGTGATGTGCTCCTGATACGGCATGTCCAGCAGGTAATACAGCTCCGTCAGGTTGGGTGTGATGACATCCGCCAGGTGAATCAGCTTCTTCATCTCCGTCACCATCTCTTCGGTGATACCCTTGTAAAGGTGACCGTTGTCGCCCAGCACCGGGTCCACCACCACCATGTCGTTCTCCCCACGGAACTTCAGGATAAACTCCTCCACAATCTGTGCCTGTTGCGGCGAACCCAGATAACCCGTGTAGAAAGTATCGAAGTGCACGTTCATCTTCTCCCAGTTCTCGATGATACGCTTCATCTCGTCGGTCAGGTCGAGGAACGAGTACGTGGGGTACTGCGTATGTGCGGACAGGACTGCCGTGGGCAGCGGACACACCTGAAAGCCCATGGACGAGAGCACCGGAATGACCGCCATCAGTGACACGTGGCCCACGCCCGACAGGTCGTGCACAGCCACCACCTTCTTCACCTGATTTTGCAGGAAAGCCCCCGAGCGATGGGGAGTTTCAGCCGGAGCCGTCGGTTTTTTCTTTTTGTACTTCCGTTCTTTCTCCCAGGCCGCTTTCCGTGCCTGATATGCCTCATATTGTCGTTCAATGTAATTGTCTGCCATAGTCTTGTGAGTTTACAGTTACAAAGGACGCGACTTTTTGCGGAACGAGCAAACTTTTGCAGGGCTTATTCTGATTCATCCGTCAGTTTCATTTGTCTGGGTAAGAGTGCGGCTGAAATAGTACATGTCTTTCAGTACCTTTCCATCCTCTACAATCGGATGGTCATAGTGGAGGGTAAAAAAGTCGGGCACCGTGTGCGAGTAAACAAACCCGCAGTTCTGATAAAATGAAATGGTCATATGACTGTCTCCTGTGCCTACCGTCAGCGTGTGACACACATTCTGGTAACGCTGGCAAAGGTATTCCACCATCTGCCGTCCGTATCCTTTCCGTTGCCAGTGTGGAGCTACAGCCAGGTTTTTCAGCTCACGAATTCCTTTTCCCTCATCCGTTACGACGGCCACGGCAACCGGTTCTGTAAACAGTTTGTCGTACATCACGTATAAGTCGCCCCGTTCCAGGTAGCGGTCTATCATGGATTCCTGTTCATCGGCCAGAAGCAAGAGCGGGAGGAAACGTTTCTTGCTAGTTGAAACAAGTCGTATCTGCATGAGATAAATGTTTATGAATTGATTGTAATATGGATTGTAAAGATACGCTTTTCGATGGATTTTTTTCTGTTTTTTTTCTTTGTTCTTTTTTCTTTTTCTGGAAATGAATGATGTCTTTTGTGCAGGATTCTGGCTGGATTCCTGTCTTTTTGTCTTGATGGATTTATTCTTTCAGAGGGAAGTATGCAAGGTAATCCCTTCTCAGAAGTCTTCTGGATGGGATTATTGACGCATAAATTGGGCGTGTTTAGAAGATTCTGGAAGCGGTTTAGGGGTATTTTTATATGTGCTTTCGGGAAACAGGAGTGTGGGGAGGTAACTGGGGGGGAAACGTCTTTGCGTTTGGAAGGAAACTCTTTGACGTTTTGTCTGAAACGCTTCGGCGTTTGGCGGTAAACTCTTTGGCGTTTGAGAGGAAACGTACTTGCGTTTGGCGGTCTCAGGGATTTTGACGGTGGTTTGGGGAGAGTTGGGAGGCGTGGAGGAGGTGAGTTTTTCTAGTTGTGGAGGTTGGATGAAATGTATTGTGGTGTCTTTTTGGTTTTGCTTTTGTGCGTTTTGCGGGTCTGCTGATGGTGGATTGTTTTGTTTGCTTTCTTTTTGAGTTTGTAAAGGGAATTTGAATTGCTTTTGGAATTTGGATAAGTGCTTCTGCTTGCAGATTTTGGACGGATGGGCTACGGAGCGAGAAAAGAAAGAGGTTGGGGAGAGGAAGTGGGGAGAGTGACATTTTGGTAGAATTGGTTGAGTATAAATCCATTTGGGCATAGGTCTGTAAAACAGCCCTATTTTAAACTCTAAGATTAGGAAGTATAATTATTTTACACAAAGCAATGCTAATTATAGTATGTTGATAACTTTAATTAGCATCTGTACATTTGTAAACAATAAATAGGACATAAATTAAAAACGAAGGAGTAATGAATAAAGAGCCTATTCTACTTTTATTTGGACATAATGTACAAAAATATCGAAAAGAATTAGGGCTATCTCAAGAAAGACTTGCGGAACTAGCTGGTGTACATCGCACTTATATAGGAATGGTTGAGCGTGCTGAAAAGAACATCACACTCTGTAACATTGAAAAGATTGCTAAAGCACTTAACGTTGAAATTAAAGATTTGTTTTAATATGATTACTATTCATACTGTTACAATTATTGAGAAAACTCGTGCAGACTATCGTCGCACTTTGACAGAGTTGTTTTTAAGCGAAGCACCTGGTGCGGCAGGTATCCCCACTAAGTATGAATACAATGTGGAGACGGACAATGCTGGTAATATAATTTATTTGAAAAGGCCTACAAACCTTAACAAAGGGTTTGACTTTGAAGTACGTGTTTCAAATATGAGATTTAAGCATATAAATAAAAATGGACGTATCTCATATAGTAATAGACCTTCTCACGATAACATCATTGATGATTTAGCTGAGAAAAAAGCGGAAGACTCGTCTCAGTTTACATTGCTACTTACTGTGATAGATGCTATTTTTAACTGTGTCGAGATTGACCCTCAGATATATTGTAAGTTTTCTTTCCGGAGCGGTTATCCGGTTGACATGATTTGTAAATGTATCAAATGGCTCTTTATAGAACAAGATATAACCTACTGGAATTGGAGTGGTCGAAATATGCTATACAATGGAATAAAAAATGTTTAATACAGCTTATGTATAATCCTAAATATATCGTTAATGGCCAAATGTGGCAGTATCGCGGTCCAAAAGGGCCGGCAATACATACATTCTTTACGGCCGATGGGACTGCCATTGGCATGTTTCAGGGTTCAAGAGGTGTTCGCCCTGATTTGGATTTTAAAGTAAAAATACTATTGCCAAATCCTGAATCAGTGCCATATTTACTTCCGCATGATGAATGGGTTGTGGATTTACTAATCAAGGCTCAACACTATAAAGGAGAAATTATAGGTCTTCTTAATTTTTATCTCCATTTTTATGAGAATTGTCATCCCTTTAATTCAGTTGAAGAGAGAGCTGCATATGCACCTACCACTATAAGGCACATTGAAGAACTATACAGCAATGTGAAGGTAGATGGAACGATGTCCATCGGGGGAATTGCTTTGATACTAGAATTGTTCTGCTTGTGTGAAAAACAAAACCCCGATGCTCATCAATTTTGCCTTACGCTTTTATGGACAAAGGAATGCATTGAAGGAACAAGGGATCTAAGGAACCTCTTGAATATAGTAATCCGTCATCGTGAGTATTAGAACGGAAGATCCAGACCATAATATTCTTCAGGTTCACAAAAAACATTGGCATCTTTATTACGGAATAGATTGGCCTGTTTTTCCAGTTTTATCAGAATTTCATTCCTCCTGTTAATGCTATTCAGTTCGTTACGACGAGCTTTACTTAGTTCCAGAAATTCTTCGTTTTGATCTATTCCAAGGAATCGGCGTCCCAATAGATTTGCGGCAATACCGGTTGTACTACTGCCTGTGAATGGATCTAAAATCCATGCGCCAGGAAGGGTTGAGGCCTGAATAATTCGTGACAGAACGCACAACGGTTTTTGAGTAGGATGTTTACCGCAAGATTTTTCCCATCGTGCAATTGCCGGTAATCGCCAAACATCACGCATCTGAGTACCCCCATTGATTTTTTTCATGAGCTCATAGTTAAAATAGTGGGGTACTTTGGGCTCTTTACGAGCCCAAAGAATATATTCGGCAGCATAAGTGAAATATTTGCAAGACAGATTTGGCGGTGGATTTGTTTTCTCCCAAGTAATGCAGTTTAATATTTTGAATCCCAATTCAGTCAAGCATCGTGCCACGGAAAAAATATTATGATATGTACCACTTATCCAGATTGTTCCATTGCTTTTCAGCTTATTCCGACAAGTTGCTATCCAAGACTTATCAAATAGATAATCTTCTTCATATCCGTTGGACTTATCCCAATCTCCTTTGTTGACAGATACCATTTTCCCATTTTGAACACTTATTCCTCCATTTGACAAATGATATGGTGGATCTGCAAAAATCATATCGAACTTGAAATCAAACGAATTCAGAAGCTCAATACAATCTCCCTTAAGAAGAGTAAAATCTCTATTTTCAGACTTATAATAAGCAACAGGCATTTAAATAAGTACTTTTGATATTATTCCACTTTCAAGATCTGCAATGTTGTATAAATGCTCCAAAACATCAAATGTTTCTTTCAGATTATTTTTTGCACTGCGCCAGCCACACCCATCTGTGAACCAAACAAATTTAAAATAGTCTAAATCTTTTGTTTCTAGCGTAATCGTTTTATAACTACGGGCCGTTTCGTTTAGCTTGGAACCACTGCTGGTATAAAAGTTTGTTTCTATTCCATAAACTATGTCTTTACCTTTTACAACAAAATCAAATCTCTTTTCGGACCCACCATTATTTGAGATAGAAGATAAATCTATATTCCATTTGCTTTCTATTTCATGGATATACATCTCCTTAAAATACGATTTACCTTTCGCAAGCCCTGCTTTGCAAAGAAAACCTTCTACAAGATTTTCCATCAAATGACCTCCTCGATTCTTACGACCATTGGAATCCAGACCTGTTTCGATGCCTGTTACATAATCAACAAGATTGTTGACTATATGATTTTCCATTAAATCAAAAAGACCTGTTTTACGCATAAATTTGACATATTCCTCGTTTGTACAATTAGGCTTATCAAAATGAAAATCAATCTGACCTTCTTCATCCATTGCCATAATATCAAATTCGCGCTTGGCCAAAAGAATAGGAATGCAATTTAATGTTTCTGGGTATTGTGTCAAAATCTTTTTAAAATCTTCTTCAATATTCTTCGAACCAATAAGAGAGTTTAGAATATTGAGCGGAATTTTGATGGCATCTACATTATTAAATACCTTATTGAAATCAGTATAATATTTGTAATCGGCTATTGAAGGTCTAAAACTAGCAAGCCAACTGTCGAAATCTCTCATACTAGTAAACATTGGCAACATTTGAAATCATTATCTCGGAAATAGTACCTCTACCACTACCCTTTGAATTTATCATTCTCGCAGCAGAGACCCGTTTAATTGAAAACCTCTTGTAAAGATGATCAAAGAAATAATCTTCATTATCTACATTTTGTGGATCTGAATTACTTGCCACAAACAAGGATTTATGTTTAGCTATCTGTTCACAAAAATTGCACAATCGCATCTGTTCAGCATCATCAAAACCGTTTTTTGCATACGAGGTAAATGCGGAAGTCTCTGTTAAAGGACGATATGGAGGATCAAAATAATACAAAACATTATCGCCTGCATATTTGCCTGTTTGTGCAAAATCACCACAAAGAACTTCAACTCGTTGTAAAATAGCTGAATCCGCTCTTAATGTTTCTTCATCACAAATTTTAGGATTTGTGTATTTCCCGTATGGAACATTAAACTTTCCTTTAGAATTTACACGATATAGTCCATTAAAACAAGTACGATTGAGGAAAATCAATAATGCGGCTGTTTTAACATCCGAATTGTTTTTCTCATTAAAACGATTACGTTGAAATAAAAAATAATTCTTTCTTTCCACATTATCAAGTGCAAGATACTCTGTCTGAATTCGTGTTAATTCAAGAATTAAATTTTCAACATCTGATTTTATTACACGATATGTACAAATTAGCTCTTCGTTTATGTCATTGATTATAGCTTTCGTTATGTTAGGATATTCTTGCAGAATCCAGAATAAAACAGCTCCTCCACCTACAAATGGTTCAATATAAGTCACATCATTCCTTTGTGATAAATCACTAGGTAAAAACTTTTTTATATCGTCAAGGAGTTGTGTTTTACCTCCAACCCACTTAACAAATGGTTTTGCCGGATATGTATATAATTTTTTCATATGCTTCAAAATATTACGGCAAAATTTGTCTCCCGTAATATTTTACAAAAATACGAATAACAGCTTATCTGGACAACAAAATAGAATATAAGACTAAGATTTTTTTAATCTTGCCTGCTACAACTGCGGAAGCTACTCTCAAATAGACCTTGTGGGGGCTACTCTGCAGGGACTGGGGGTGATAGAAGTAAAGGACTATAGCGGCTGGCAGTTTGGTACGTTTGTGGGCTATGCCAACAATATCATGCGGGTATTGAAAACTATCAAAGGATTCGGTGAGGCGGAATATACTGATAAAAAGGAGGTGGCCCGTGTACTTCGTGAAGCTGTGCGTAATGGGGAGAATCCGGCCATTGTTGTGGCGAGCCATGTGGCAGACGTACAAAGCCGGAACTGGGATTGCCCTCGACCGGTGATAAGCTGGTTTCCTCGCTTCTTTAGAATCTTCCGCTGGAGAAGATGGATAAGATTTTAGTTTTTCTTTTCACTGTTCTTTTTATAGATTTCCAGCCATCCCCTGAATATTCTTCTCCATTTCCTCCCATTCTTGCCGGATTTCATTATTTTTGTGATTATTTTGAGAAACACAATCTATGGCAATCTGGGATATATTCACAAGAAATAAAACCTCGCGTTATGCCATTGTAGACGTAGAGGTAGGCTTGAAGGACCATAAAATTCATGATATAGGGGCTTTTCGGCAGGACGGTGCCACCTTTCATAAGGCATCGAAGGAAGAGCTGTTCGAATTCCTGCACGATACGGATTACCTTTGCGGACATAATATCATTCACCACGATGCGAAATACCTGTTCCCCGACAAGGATTGTCGCTGGACGCTGGTGGATACGCTGTACGTATCACCGTTGCTGTTTCCGGAACGTCCTTATCACCGACTGGTGAAAGACGACAAACTGGCTGCAGACCAGATGAACAATCCGGTGAACGATTGTGAGAAGGCGCGCGATTTGTTGCTGGATGAGATTACCCGGTGGAATTCATTGCCCGATGAGCAACGAAAGGTGTTTGCTTCGTTGCTGAAGGGGAAGGAAGAGTTCGACGGGTTTCTCAGCCTGGTGAAAGCCGAACGGGTGAGCTGGGGATTACCCGGTCTGATACGCCGGTTTTATGAGGGAAAGATATGTGCTCATGCCGATGTGGAGATGCTGATTGAGCGTTATCCGTGTGAGCTGGCTTATGCGCTGGCATTGGTTGATACGACTGACCATCGTTCCGTGACGCCCGGATGGGTGCTTCGCAATTATCCTGAAGTGGAATATGTGATGAAACTGTTGCGGCGTACACGTTGCGCGGAAGGCTGTGCCTATTGCAATAGCCAGCTGGATGTATTGCGTAACCTGAAAGCTTTCTTTGGCTATGACCAGTTCCGTACCTACGGGGGTGAACCGCTTCAGGAACGGGCAGCCCGGGCGGCGGTAGAGGGAAAGTCTTTGCTGGCTATCTTTCCTACAGGAGGAGGAAAGTCGCTGACTTTCCAGCTTCCGGCACTTATGGAGGCACGGGCGGTGCATGGACTTACGGTGGTTATTTCGCCGTTGCAGTCACTCATGAAAGACCAGGTGGACAATCTGGCTGACAAGGGAATTACGGATGCCGTGACCATCAACGGACTGCTGGATCCTATTACGAGGGCGCTTTCCATTCAGAGGGTGCAGGAGGGAGATGCTTCCCTGTTGTATATCGCCCCGGAGATGTTGCGCTCGAAAACCATCGAGCGGATTCTGATGGTGCGCCACGTGGTGCGATTCGTTATCGATGAGGCGCATTGTTTGTCTTCCTGGGGGCAGGACTTCCGGGTGGATTATCTGTATATCGGCAAGTTTATTCAGGAGTACCAGCAGAAGAAGGGATGCCGTAACTCGATACCGGTATCCTGTTTCACGGCGACGGCCAAACAGAAGGTGGTACAGGATATTTGTGATTATTTCAAGCGGACGTTGAACCTGGATTTGGAGTTGTTTGCCTCTACGGCTTCGCGAACGAATCTGCACTATTCGGTGGTGCATGCCGAGACGGACGAGGATAAGTATACCAAGTTGAGGGAGCTGGTGGCAGAGTCCAGCTGTCCGACCATTGTGTACGTGTCGCGTACACGGCGTACCAAGGAACTGGCTGCAAAATTGACGCGCGACGGCTATAAGGCGTTGCCTTTCAACGGAAAGATGGATGCCGACGAGAAGATTGCCAACCAGGATGCGTTCATGAGCGACCAGGTGCGCATCATCGTGGCGACGTCGGCTTTCGGAATGGGAGTGGACAAGAAGGATGTGGGACTGGTGGTGCATTACGATATTTCCGATTCGCTGGAGAACTATGTGCAGGAAGCCGGCAGGGCCGGGCGTGACCCGCATCTTAACGCACGCTGTTACGTGCTTTACAGTGACAATGACCTGGATAAGCATTTTATTCTGTTGAATCAGACGAAGTTGAGTATCAGTGAAATCCAGCAGGTGTGGAAGGCGGTGAAGGATATGACGAGGAAACGCATGAGGGTGTGCTGTTCGGCACTGGAGATTGCCCGGAATGCGGGATGGGATGACTCGGTGGCGGATATTGAGACACGTGTGCGGACGGCTCTGGCGGCATTGGAGCAGAGCGGTTATCTGGAGCGAGGAAACAATGTGCCGCATGTGTATGCCACCGGTATCACGGTAAAGAACATGGACGAGGCACGGAAGCGTATCACGGCATCGGTGTTGTTTGGTATTGACGAGATAGAGAAGGCGGTGAGAATCATTACGTCCTTGATTTCGCAGAAGTACATTGCCAAGGCACAGGACTCGGGGGCAGAATCGCGGATTGATTACCTAGCCGATATTCTGGGACTGACCAAGAAGGAAGTGGTGTCGGTGGTAGAGCGGATGCGGCAGGAGGGTATATTGGCCGACAGCAGGGATATTTCGGCCTATTTGCAGGATGCGGGCGACTCGGAACGGAAGTCGCGGATGCTGCTGGAGCGTTTTGCGAAACTGGAACAGTATATTCTCAACCATATCCCGGATGAGTCGCTGCGGATTTCATGCAAGCAGCTGAACGACAATGCGGTGCACGACGGAGTTGTCACGTCGAAGGAAAAGGACATCCGCACGTTGTTGTATTTTCTTACCATAAAAGGGTATACGCACAAGAAGGAGGACGCTGCACGTAACATGGAGCTTACTCGCCGGGCAGACCTGGAGACTACTATCAAACGGTTTGAGAAACGGCTGGAGATCAGTCGTTTTGCCGTGGAGTGGCTGTATAAGCTGGTGGAGGAGCGAGAGGGTAAGGAAACCGCAACGGAAAAGGCGGCCGTGCAGTTCTCGGTGGTGGAACTCTTGAATCAGTTGAAAGCGAGTCCTCAGTCTCTTTTTGGCAGAATGGAAGATTTGCAGCTGGAAGATGTGGAAGAAGCACTTCTGTATCTGTCGAAGATTGGGGCTCTCAAGCTGGAAGGTGGTTTCCTGGTGCTTTACAATGCGATGGACATCAAGCGGATAAAGGATAATAAGTCGCGCTACAAACAGGAGGATTACCGGATGCTGAACGAGTTCTACAAGCAGAAGATTCAGCAGGTGCACATCGTGGGAGAATATGCCAACCTGATGGTGAAGGATTATCAGGAGGCTTTGCAGTATGTGCAGGATTATTTCCAGATGGATTACAGGAAATTTATTGCCAAATACTTCAAGGGTGAGCGGGTGAACGAGATTCAGCGTAACCTCACGCCGGAAAAGTACAAGCAGTTGTTCGGGCAGTTGTCTCATCGGCAGATGGAGATTATTTCGGACAAGGAGTCGCGCTGCATTGTGGTGGCGGCTGGTCCGGGCAGCGGAAAAACCCGTGTGCTGGTACACAAGCTGGCCTCACTGCTGTTGCTGGAGGATGTGAAGCACGAGCAGTTGCTGATGCTGACTTTCTCCCGGGCGGCTGCCACGGAATTCAAGCAGCGGCTGATGGAACTGATTGGCAATGCGGCGCACTACGTGGAAATCAAGACTTTTCATGCCTATTGTTTTGACTTGTTGGGCTTGATTGGTAACCTGGAGGAAGTAAAGAACGTGGTGGGGAAGGCTGCGGAGATGATTGAACAGGGGGAAGTGGAGCCCAACCGGATTGGCAAGACGGTGCTGGTGATTGATGAGGCGCAGGACATGGGCGTGGAAGAGCATGCGCTGGTAAGGGCGTTGATGCACCACAATGAGGAGATGCGGGTGATAGCTGTGGGCGACGATGACCAGAATATTTATGAGTTCCGTGGCTCGGATTCCGGTTACATGTGGCAACTGACACAGGAGGCTGGAAGCCGCTTTGTGGAGATGACGGAGAATTACCGGAGTGCACGTCATGTGGTGGCAGCGGCCAATGATTTTGTGAAAGGTATTGGCGGAAGGCTGAAAAGCATGCCGATTGTATCGATGCGCAAGGAAGACGGATGGGTAGGGGTGACTCGCCATCAGTCTGCCTGCATGTATCAGCCGCTGGTGGAGGAACTGCTACGGAATAGAGGAGAGGGTACCGCATGTGTGCTTACCCAGACCAATGAAGAGGCGGTAATTCTGGTGGCGCTGTTGCGGAAGCGTGGTGTGCGCAGCAAGCTGATTCAGTCGATGGAGGGCTTGCTGTTCTGGAATATGGCCGAGATGAGGTATTTCCTGAAGTATATAGGCAAGCAGGTGAGTACGCCTTTGATTCCGGATGAACTCTGGGAGAAGGCGAAGGGTGCTACGTTTGCGGCTTATGAAGGGAGTTTGGGCTTGCCTTACGTGAGGCGTTGCGTGGAGTTGTTTGAGGAAATCAACCGGATGAAGTATTTCACGGATTTCAAGGAGTTTGTGTTTGAGTCTTCGATGGAAGATTTTTGTGACGTGTCGGGGGCTGATGTGGTGGTGTCGACCATTCACAAGGCAAAGGGCCGTGAGTTTGACGACGTGTATATGCTTGTTTCGGACGGGTTCCCAAAAGATGTGCATCAGATGCGCCGATATTATGTGGGCATTACCCGTGCTAAGAAACGGTTGTTTGTGCATACAAACGGAGATTGCTTTGCGAATCTGAAAGCAGACCAGTATCTGGTAGATTCGCGGGAGTATGCAATGCCCGGTGAGATTGTGTTGCAGCTTTCGCACAAGGATGTGTTCTTGGGATTCTTCAAGGAACTCAAACGGGAGGTGCTATCGTTGAAAGGGGGTGATACGTTGTTCTATAAAGACTACACATTGTATAATCAGGCGCAAAAGCCGGTGGCCCGCTTGTCGCAGAATATGCAGAAGAAGTTGGCCGAGTGGAGGGAGCGTGGCTATGAGGTGAAGTCGGCTTCCGTGCGCTTCGTGGTGGCGTGGAAACCGAAGGATGCGCCGAAAGAGGAAGCGGAAACGGCGGTGTTGCTGCCCGATCTGGTGTTGTGCTTGTGATTTATTTTCGTTACCTTTGCTAACTAACCCACAAAAAACCAAGAATTATGGACATACAAACGATACTATTAAACCTGAAGATTGACCAGTTGAACGCCATGCAGGAGGCTTCCATCGATGCGTGGAAGGAGGGCAGCGATTTGATACTGCTTTCGCCCACGGGTTCCGGAAAGACGCTGGCCTACCTGCTGCCGCTGGTGAGCTCACTGAAAAAGGGAGTGGAAGGCGTGCAGGCTGTGGTACTGGTACCTTCGCGCGAGCTGGCTTTGCAGATTGAGCAGGTGTTCAAGGCCATGGCGACCGGCTTTCCGGTGATGAGCTGTTACGGTGGACGTCCGGCCATGGAGGAACACCGCACTATGAGGGGCATTTCACCGGCGGTGATTATCGGTACGCCGGGACGTATGAACGACCACCTGAACAAGCAGAATTTTGAGGCGGGCACCGTGCGTACGCTGGTCATCGATGAGTTCGACAAGTGTCTGGAGTTCGGCTTTCAGGATGAGATGGCCGAGGTCATCGGGAAATTGCCGGCATTGCGTCGCCGCTTCCTGTTGTCGGCTACCGATGCGGAGGAGATTCCGCGCTTTACGGGCATGAACCGCACGCTGAAACTGGATTTCCTGAATCCGGAAGAAACGGTGTCACAGCGCTTGTCGGTATATCGGGTCACTTCGCCGGTGAAGGACAAGTTGGAAACGCTCTACAAGCTGCTGTGTACGCTAGGTAATGAGTCGACGCTGGTGTTCTGCAACCATCGCGAGAGTGTGGACCGGGTAGGGAAGTACCTGCACTCCATGAAGGTGTATTGCGAGACGTTCCACGGCGGAATGGAGCAGGATGACCGTGAACGGGCGCTGTATAAGTTCCGTAACGGAAGCTGCCACATCTTTATCTCGACCGAACTGGCAGCCCGCGGACTGGATATTCCGGACATCCGCCACGTGGTGCATTATCACTTGCCGGTGGCCGAGGACGGGTTCATTCACCGCAACGGACGTACGGCGCGCTGGGAGGCCGAGGGTAATGCGTTTCTGATTCTGCACGACGAGGAACGTATCCCCGACTATGTGCCCCGTCCGCTGGAAGAGTTTGAACTGCCGGAGCCGACGCCGCAGCCTGCCTTGCCGGAGTTTGTTACCTTATATATAGGGAAGGGCAAGAAAGACAAGATCAACAAGATTGACATCGTGGGTTTTTTGTCGAAGAAAGGCGGACTGGGCCGGGACGATGTGGGACGTGTGGACGTGAAAGACCACTATGCGTTTGCGGCAATTTCTCGGAAAAAGGCAAAACAAACGTTAAAACTCATACAAAATGAAAAGATAAAGGGGATAAAAACTTTGATAGAAATGGCAAAATAATAACTTTGTGTCATGACAGCCTTCCGGCGGTGAAGGCTGTCTCGCATTTTGCTATGACTCGTGAGCATCCCCATGCCATAGCTAACTATTCTCGTGTCAATATGTCACTAAAATGGCGTTTGTGTATGTAATTTGAAAGATAAAATTCAATAAGGCTGTAAAATTATCACGAAAACTTTTGGAAGTCTAAAAATAATCACTAAATTCGCAAGTGTTAGCTAAAATGATTGTTTAACCAAAACAAACTTCCAATGAAGAAACATAATTTTAATGCGGGACCGTCTATTTTGCCTCGCGAAGTGATAGAAAAGACAGCTCAGGCTATTCTTGATTATAATGGTTCAGGACTTTCGTTGATGGAAATCAGTCACCGCGCTAAAGACTTCCAGCCGGTGGTAGATGAAGCAGTAGCCTTGTTCAAGGAATTGCTGAACATTCCGGAAGGATACTCGGTATTGTTCCTGGGTGGAGGTGCAAGCATGGAGTTCTGTATGGTTCCCTATAATTTCCTGGAAAAGAAGGCGGCTTACCTGAATACAGGTACTTGGGCCAAGAAAGCGCTGAAAGAAGCGAAGGCATTCGGCGAAACAGTAGAGGTGGCTTCTTCTGAAAAAGAAGGCTACACTTATATCCCGAAAGATTATGAAGTGCCGGCCGACGTGGATTATTTCCATATTACGACCAACAATACCATCTACGGTACGGAATTGCATGCCGACCTGGATGTCAATGTGCCGATGGTGGCCGATATGTCTTCGGACATTTTCTCTCGTCCGGTAGACGTTTCCAAATATATCTGTATTTACGGAGGTGCACAGAAGAACCTGGCTCCTGCGGGCGTGACTTTCGTTATCGTGAAGAACGATGCGCTGGGTAAGGTTTCCCGTCACATCCCGACCATGCTGAATTATCAGACACACGTGGACAAGGGTTCTATGTTCAATACTCCGCCGGTAGTACCTATTTATGCGGCTCTCCAGACTTTGCGCTGGATTAAGGCACAGGGTGGCGTGGAAGAAATGCAGCGCCGTGCCAAACAGCGTGCCGACATGCTGTATGCCGAAATTGACCGCAACAAGCTGTTCCGTGGCACCGTAACGGCCAAGGAAGACCGTTCGTACATGAACATCTGCTTCGTCATGGCCGATGAATACAAGGACCTGGAAGCCGACTTCCTGAAGTTCGCTACCGAAAAAGGTATGGTGGGCATCAAGGGTCACCGTTCTGTGGGTGGTTTCCGTGCTTCTTGCTACAATGCCATGCCGGTAGAAAGTGTGCAGGCACTGATTGACTGCATGCAGGAATTTGAGAAAATGCATTAATTGTTGTTATACCCGAAGATAAGGGCGTGGAATTTCGATAACACGTCCTTGTTTTCTTTTTAAAATCAAGTATTATGAAAGTATTGGTTGCGACAGAGAAACCGTTTGCTAAAGTAGCTATCGACGGTATTCGGAAAGAAATAGAAGCTGCGGGCTATGAACTGGCTTTGCTGGAGAAATATACAGAAAAACAGCAGTTGCTCGATGCAGTGAAGGATGCGAATGCAGTGATTATCCGAAGTGACATCATTGACAAGGAAGTGCTGGATGCGGCAAAGGAACTGAAAATCGTGGTACGTGCCGGTGCGGGATATGACAATGTGGACCTGGAGGCAGCTACGGCTCACGGAGTTTGCGTGATGAATACGCCGGGACAGAACTCGAATGCGGTGGCCGAACTGGCTTTCGGTATGATGATCATGGCGGTTCGTAATTTCTACGACGGCAAATCGGGTACGGAACTGATGGGCAAGAAGCTGGGTATCCATGCATACGGTAACGTAGGGCGCAATGTGGCTCGTATCGCAAAGGGCATCGGTATGGACGTTTATGCCTACGATGCGTATTGCCCGAAGGAAGCCATGGTGGCCGACGGCGTGAAACCGGTGGATTCTGCAGAAGAACTGTATGCTACCTGCAACGTGGTGTCATTGCACATTCCGGCTACTGCCGAAACCAAAAACTCCATTGATTATGATCTGGTGAACCGTATGCCGAAAAACGGTTTGCTGGTGAATACTGCCCGTAAGGAGGTGATTAACGAAGCAGATTTGCTTCGCCTGATGAATGACCGTCCGGACTTGAAGTATGTGACCGACATCATGCCGGCTCATCACGATGAGTTTGCCGATCATTTCCCGGGACGTTATTTCTCTACTCCGAAGAAGATGGGTGCACAGACGGCTGAGGCAAATATCAATGCCGGCATCGCAGCGGCCCGTCAGATTGTGGGCTTCCTGAAAGATGGTTGTGAGAAATTCCGTGTAAACAAGAAATAACTTCTGATTCCCCCAAGCATTATGGCAATAGTTAAACCTTTCAAGGGTGTTCGTCCGCCGCAGGACTTGGTGGAGCAGGTAGCTTCCCGCCCTTACGACGTGTTAAACTCGGCTGAGGCCCGCGAAGAGGCGAAAGGCAACGAGAAATCTTTGTATCACATCATCAAGCCGGAGATTGACTTTCCGGAGGGTACGGATGAGCACGACCCGCGTGTGTACGACAAGGCGGTAGCGAATTTCCGGATGTTCCAGGAAAAGGGCTGGCTGGTGCAGGACGACAAACCGTGTTACTATATTTATGCCCAGACCATGAACGGTAAGACGCAGTATGGACTGGTGGTAGGAGCTTACGTGCCCGACTACATGAACGGGGTGATCAAGAAGCATGAGCTTACGCGCCGTGACAAGGAGGAGGACCGCATGAAGCATGTACGGGTGAACAATGCGAACATCGAACCGGTGTTCTTTGCTTATCCGGAAAACAAGACGCTGGATGCCGTAGTGGCGAAATATACGGCTCAGAAGCCGGTGTACGACTTTGTGGCACCGGATGACGGCTTCGGCCATCAGTTCTGGGTGATTGACGACGACAAGGACATTGAGGCAGTGACAGAGGCGTTCAAGGAAATGCCTTCGCTTTACATTGCCGACGGTCATCACCGTAGTGCGGCAGCGGCACTGGTGGGTGCTGAAAAGGCGGCTCAGAATCCGAACCATCGGGGCGACGAGGAATACAACTACTTCATGGCGGTATGTTTCCCGGCCGAGCAGCTTACTATCATCGACTACAACCGGGTGGTGAAGGATTTGAACGGACTGACTCCACAGGCGTTCCTGGAAGCGCTGAAGAAGAACTTCGTAGTGGAAGAAAAGGGTGCGGACATCTACAAGCCGGCAGCCTTGCACAACTTCTCGCTTTACCTGGAGGGCAAATGGTACAGTCTGACGGCTAAACCGGGCACTTACGACGATAACGACCCGATTGGGGTGCTGGATGTCACGATTTCTTCCAACCTGATTCTGGACGAGATTCTCGGCATCAAGGACTTGCGCTCGGACAAGCGTATCGACTTTGTGGGCGGTATCCGCGGACTGGGTGAACTGAAGAAACGTGTGGACAGCGGCGAAATGAAGATGGCGCTGGCACTCTATCCGGTTTCCATGAAGCAGCTGATGGACATTGCCGATACGGGCAACATCATGCCGCCGAAAACCACGTGGTTTGAACCGAAACTGCGTTCGGGACTGGTGATTCACAAATTGGAATAAGATTTTTTTCTGAGCGATACAGGGCCTTCTCAAAGTTACATTTGGGAGGGCCTTTTTTGTGTGGATATACTTGCGGAACGGATATGGGGAAAACTATCTGAAAAGAGGCTGTCTCAAAATGAGACGGCCTTTTTTGTGTTTGCAAAAAATCGGGCAAGTCCTAACTTCGCTCAGTCAGAACTTGCCCGTCTCCCTAATTTTTTGTATCTTAGGGAATCAAGTCAAGATATCCCAAAGATAATGTTTAAAAATTACACATCCAACGATAATCTGCTTTTACCTCCGTGTTTAGGCGATTTTATTCCCCAGAACGATCCGGTCCGGGTTGTTCACCGTATCATTGAACAGATAAACCTTGAAGAACTTTACCGCAGGTATTCTCCTAAAGGCTGTTCTGCATACCACCCTCGCATGATGCTTCAGATTCTGGTCTATGCTTATCTGCGTAATATCTATTCCAGCCGTCGCATAGAAGAATTCTGTCGCAATGACATCCGCTTCATGTGGCTTACCGGCAATGTGACTCCTGACCATAATACCATCAACCGTTTCCGCAGCAGCCGGCTGAAGGATGTACTCAAGACAATATTTGCCACCATCGTGAAGTTCCTCGTGTCGGAAGGTCTTGTAAGTCTGGATGTGGCCTGTACCGACGGGACGAAGATGGAGGCGGACGCCAACCGTTATACGTTCGTCTGGGGCAAGTCCATACATACGCGCATATCCAGAATCGCGGAACAGCTTGAAGAGATATGGCGGTACGCCGAGTCCGTCACCAAGCAGGAACTGCGTGATTCCGCACCCATCACATATCAGGATATCACTCCGGAGAAAGTTGAAAAGGCGCTCTGCCGGATAGATGATGCCCTGAACGGAGTGGATGCTGACAGGAAAATGAAAGCGAAGGTAAAACGTGTAAGGAAGTCATGGCCCGAACAGCTCAGGAAATATGAATCACAGGGAAAGATACTTGACGGACGCAACAGTTACTCAAAGACAGACAATGACGCTACTTTCATGCGCATGAAAGAGGACCATATGAGGAACGGACAGCTCAAACCCGGATATAATCCCCAAATCAGCACCAACAAACAGTTCATTTTGAACTATACCATCCATCAGTGTGCGGGTGATACCTCCACCTATCCTCTGCATATGGATGATTTCCATTCCCTTTACGGCAGAT